>Ga0153915_10000060_pt1 | contig 99061 bp, 74 predicted proteins | sample Opewatmetagenome_2_FD_107003 | JGI IMG/M metagenome (GOLD analysis project Ga0153915, IMG submission 107003) | Freshwater wetland microbial communities from Ohio, USA - Open water 3 Core 3 Depth 3 metaG | ecosystem: Environmental > Aquatic > Freshwater > Wetlands | place: USA: Ohio, Lake Erie...
CCGCTCCGCCAGCTTCCGCACCTCCGACGCCACTACCGCGAAGCCCTTCCCCGCCTCTCCCGCCCGCGCCGCCTCGATAGCCGCGTTCAGCGCCAAGAGGTTAGTCTGCCGCGCGATCTCCTCAATGATCGAGATCTTCGACGCTATCTCCTTCATGCTCGCCACCGTCTCGCCGACCGCCTTACCGGAAGCTTCGGCGTTCTGCGCCACCCGTCGAGACAGAGAGTCCGCCTGGTTCGTGTTGTCCGCGTTCTGCTTGATCGTCGACGCAAGCTCCTCTACCGACGCGGACAGCTCCTCGATGCTCGCCGCCTGCTCGTTCGCTCCCTGCGACAGCCCCTGCGCCGTGCTCGACAGTTGGTCCGACCCTGACGACACCTCGTCCGACGCGGTCCTGATGTCCCCGACTACCCGGTTCAATGCCTCCAGCAGCACGTCGAGCGACCGCCCGGCGTCGCCCAGCTCGTCACCTCGCTCTACGATCTTCCTCGACGCAGTCTGATCGAAGCCCGTCAGCGCCAGATCTCCCTCCGCGACCAGGCCGATCCCATCGACGATGTGGCGCATCGGTCTCACGATCGAGCGTCCGATCTGGATCGAGACAAAAACAGAGAGGATGATCGCGGAAAATCCGACAATAAGCAGAAGCCGGATCATAGTGGTCGCGGCCTCGTTTATCTCATCGTTCGGGACGCTGATTCCCAATGTCCAGCCGGGACTGTTGGGTATCTTCGCGAAGTAGCTTGTCATGTCCTTGCCCTCAGGGCTAACAAACAAGCCATAGTCCGCTTCACCGCTTAACACCTTCTTCGCGAGGGCATTCATCCCCCGATAACCGTCCTTATCCGAATCGGTGACGTTCATGGCCATTACGCGCTTTTCATCCGGATGCGCGATGACGAGGCCCGTACCGTCCATGATCCAGCCGTAGCCCGTGCGGCCAACCTTGATGGACGCCGCGATCTCGGAGAGCTTCCCGAGCGTGAATTGGAAGGCGGCGAACGCGCGCGTCTTTTTATCGGCGCCCTTGACCGCGACCGCGGATACGACGATCGGCACGTTAAGCGACTTCGAGATGACGGCGGCCCCGACCGCTGCGTCGGTGCCGCCCTCCATGATCGCCTTGAAGTAGTCGCGATCCTTCACGTTGCCACGGACGCCCTCGCTGTTCCTGTAATCGCCCGTGGGCCAACCATAGAATGCGCCCACAACCTCCGGCGATAGCTTCCCCTTCAGGTCCATCACGGCCGCCTCGACGGCGTCCTTGTCGCCGGCGGTCATCTCCGGCCTGATGGAGAGCATCTTGAGCTGCCAAAGGAGCTTGTCCATGAGCTCGCCGATTTGCTGCGACCTCGCCTTCGCGATCTGCAGATTGTCCGTCGACGCTAGGTCATGGAACGAGGCGCTGAGCCTGATACCGATTATGACGATGATGATTCCGAGCAGGATAGCGACGAACGTCGCGACGATCGATGAGATCCTGGCCGTCAATGAGAACCGCATGCGCATGCGTTTACTCCTCAGGAAGTACCCTTCCTTAGAAGTCTAGGCATACGCTCGGTTCATTCAAGCGAGATGAAAAAATATCAGCGTAAGCGATGCAAACGATATGCTGCGAGCTCTCCGACTCTTCAGTCGCGACCGCTCGGCGCTCTCCCGTAGAGCTGCTTGAACGCCTGGGAGAAGTGACTGCGGCTCCGATAACCGACCGCGTACGCCACTTCCTTGACTGTCGCGCCGCCGCCGTCGAGCAGTTCCTTGGCCTTCTCGAGCCTCGCCCTTACGAGGAACTCGTGGACCGGCTCTCCGAAAGCGGCCTTGAAGTCGCGCTTCAGCTTCGACGCGCTGATCCCGAGGCCGCCCGCCAGCTCCTGCAGCGAGGGCGGCGCGTTGGCCTCCGCGCCGAGGCGCTCGCGCGCCATGGCCATGAGAGCGGCGTCCCTCCGCGAGAGGCGCGGTAGCGGCGGCCGGTCGCGCTCGATCTCGTCGAGAGCGAAGCCGACCAGTTCCAGAGCGAGCCCTTCCAAGTAGATGCGCCTAACGGGCCCCGAATAGGGGCAATCGGCCGCGCGCCAGAATGCCCGCCTGAGGTCCGCGTTGAAGGCCACGTCCTCGAGATAGGGCTCTCCTCCTGATCCGACGAGGCGACAGACGCGCTCGCTCATGCGGCGGCCGCAGGACTCGTCCCAGGCCTCCGCTATCCGTTCGGCGCTCACGAGAAAAACCGAGGCCCGGTAGGGCTCCCATGGGACGTCGTCGTAGTTGAGGATTATGCCGGGAGAGGCCAGGCTGAGGCTGGGCGCCAGTACCTTGTGCGGTTTTCGCTCGCCTTCGGCGCGCATCGTCGTGGGGGCCGACACGAGGATCGACATGAGCTTCACGAAAGGCCCCTGATTACGGACCTCGACGCGGACTTTCTCGGTCGCAGAGCAGGCCGAGGGTACATGCCTCGTTTCCATGTAGCCGATGTCGCGCCCTAATGCCACGGTCCTGATGCCGCCTGAGCCGAAATAGGCGGGAACTGGAGTGAAGTCGTCCGGCTCGGGCTCTCGGAAGATTTCCATGAGCGGAGAGGGGGCGGGCGCGGAATCGAAGGACAACGATGTACTCAGCGACATGGTTTAGCCTCGCAGGCGGCAGGCACAGTATACCGCGCCCTTTCGAGGGATAAACACGGAGGCCTCGGGCCGTTCCAAGACACGGTTGATCCTTTCCCGCACCATTTTACCCGGAATGCGGCTTGTTCCGAGAGCTATTGTACCAGGCATCGATCGCGGAGGAGGAGATATGAAGACAGCGCGTTCGGCCATCGCGGCCAAGGCGGGAGGCGCCGCGTCGGCGGCCCTGGCCTTCGTCATCGCTTTCGCTGCCTGCGCCGACGGCTCAGGCAGCTCCTCTTCTGGCTCGGGCGGTTCCGGCGGCGGGGGCTCGAGCGAACCCGTCGTCGCGAGCGTCGCGGGAGGCACGGAATTCACCATAGTCCTGATGAGCGACGGGACGCTCTGGTCCTTTGGTTGCAACAGTACAGGGAAACTGGGTATCGGCTCGAAGCAGGATCAAACAAGCCCGGTCCGAATCGGCAACGATGAAGACTGGTCGGCCATCGCCTGCGGCCAGGACCACGCGGTGGCCCTCAAGACCGATGGCTCGCTCTGGACCTGGGGCTATAACGCGAAGGGCCAGCTGGGCGACGGCAGCACGACGACCACGACGGAGCCGGCCATGGTCGGCGACGATACCGACTGGATGGCCGTGGCCTGCGGCTGCCAGCATACCCTCGCCCTCAAGGGCGACGGCTCGCTCTGGGCTTGGGGCTGGAACTACTATGGCCAGCTCGGCGACGGCTCCACGATAACGGAGCTGAGTCCGGTCCGGATCGGCGACGACACGGACTGGACGGCGATAGCCTGCGGCCTCTACCACTCTATCGCCCTGAAAAACGGCGGGTCGCTCTGGGCCTGGGGCTATAACGGCTTCGGCGCTCTCGGAATCGGCACGACGGACGACGAGTACGAACCGGCCCGCGTCGGCTCTTCCTCGTCCTGGGCCACGATCGCCTGCGGCCATTACCATACGCTCGCCCTCCAGAGCGGCGGTTCGCTCTGGGGCTGGGGCTACAACTACGAAGGGGAACTCGGCGACAACGATGGGACCTTTAAGAAGAGCCCGGCGCGAATCGGTACCTCGACGTGGTCGGCTATCGCGGGCGGCCACTACCATACGGTCGCGATCATGAGCGACGGCAGCCTCTGGTCCTGCGGCGACAACTCGAGCGGTCAGCTGGGCGACGGTACGACGACGACGAGGACCTCGCTCGTCAGGGTCGGAGACAGCTACTCGTGGAATGCCGTCTCATGCGGCGACCATCACAGCCTCGCGCTTCAAGGCGACGGCGGCCTTTGGGCCTGGGGCTGGAACAATTACGGCCAGCTCGGCGACTCGGACGCGACGACGACGAGAAGCTCGCCCGGCCGCGTGGCCGTCGAGTAGCCGCGCTTCTTACGGTTCCGCCAGCATCCTCGTCGCGGAAGCCGACTCGTCGGCCGTCTTGAAGAAGGCGATCGTGTCCACCAGTTTCGTCGCCTGGCCGGCCAGCTCCTCCGCCGTCGCCGCCAGCTCCTCGGAGCTCGACGCGTTCTCCTGCACCACCTGGTCCATCTGCGTCACGCCCTTCGCGATCTGATCCGCTCCGCTCGCTTGCTCTCCGGATGCCGCGGATATCTCCTGGATCAGGTCCGCCGTCTTCTTCACGTCCGGCACCAGCTCCTCGAGCCGCTTCCCCGCCTCGGCGGCGACACTGACGCTCTTCGTGGACAGTTCGTTGATCTCTCCCGCGGCCGTCGCGGAGCGCTCCGCCAGCTTTCGCACTTCCGACGCGACCACCGCGAAGCCCTTCCCCGCCTCTCCCGCCCGCGCCGCCTCGATAGCCGCGTTCAGCGCCAACAGGTTCGTCTGCCGCGCGATCTCCTCGATGATCCCGATCTTCGACGCGATCTCCTTCATGCTCGTTACCGTCTCGCCGACGGCCTTTCCGGACTCCTCCGCGTTCTGCGCCACCCGCCGGGACAGCGAGTCCGCCTGCGACGTGTTGTCCGCGTTCTGCTTGATCGTCGATGCCAGCTCCTCCACCGACGCGGACAGCTCTTCGATGCTCGCCGCCTGCTCGTTCGCTCCCTGCGACATCGCCTGCGCAGTGCTGGACAGCTGCTCGGATCCCACCTGCACCTGTCCCGAGGCCGAGCGGATGTCTCCGACGATGCCGCCCAAGCTTCCTGCGAGGTCGCGGATGGACCTCCTGAGCGCGCCCAGTTCGTCGCCACGCGCGAGCGTCCTTTCGCTTTCTTTCTTGTCGAGTCCATCGAGCAGGAGGTCGCCCTTCGCGACCATGCCCATGGCCTCGACGACCTGCTTGATCGGCTTCACGATGGATCGCGCGATCAGGACCGATACGAGAATCGCGACGACGACGCCGATGGCCAGGACGACGTAGAGGACGCCGAGGAGGTCGTCCCTGACGGAACGCACTTCCTTGACGGGAACCGCGAGGCCCAGGCTCCAGGCCGGCGTATTCTCTATGCGCGCGTAGTATCCGATGACCTCGCTGCCGTCGGGCTTACGGTACTGCGACGCACCCGCGTCGCCGTCCTTCATGGCCAGCATGGCCTTGCCGGCCAAGTCGAGCCCCTTCCATCCCGACGTGGCCGACTCGAGCAGGTTCAGGTTGAGGATGACATCCTTGTTCGGATGGGCTATGACGATCGAGCGCCGGTCGATCAGGTAGGCGTAGCCGGTTGCCCCGATCTTGACTTTAGCGACTAAAGCGCTCAACGTCTCCGCCTTGACTTGAAAGGCCACGAGCCCGATGCGGGCGCCGCCAGGGCCCAGGACCGCCTTCGCGAGGACGACGACCGGAACGCCGAGCGACTTCGACACGGCCTCGTCGGCTACGACGTAGTCCTTGCCCTCCTTCATGACCTGCAAGAAGTACTCCCTGTCGGCAATGTTGCCCGTTCCTCCCGAGGTCGTGAAGTAGGAGCCGTCGGGATAGGCGAATATAAGGTCGCCCCCCTCGGCCGAGGTCAACCGGGCGGAATCCCGGAGGGCCGCCTCGACGGTCTTCCTGTCGCCCGCCTTTATGAGCGGAGACGCGGAGACGAGGTTCAACTGCGTATGGAGCTTGTCCATGAGCTGGCTCATCTCTCCGCCGCGAGCCTTCGAGATCTGGAGGTTCTCGTCGTTGACCAAGTCCACGATCGCGACGGAAAGTCTGAGGCCGATGAAGACGGTCACGGCGCCCAGCAGGGCCGCGACCATGACGCTTACGATGAACGAGATCCTGGCCGAAAGCAGTACGCTGCGAGCCATACCATCACCTCCTCGCGGCGCCTGATGCGCAAGCTAAGAAGGGATGACTCCCGGCCGCGATATAGACGTTCGTCTACGTAGTTAAGGCTAGTTCGCGTGATCGGGGCTGTCAAATCCGGTTTTGCGGCGCGCGCTGCCGCGAATTCCCCCGGCGCGACCGGCGAGGGCCGCCGCTAGCGTAGGGAAAAGGGGGCGCGACCGGCCGGGAACCATCCCGGGTCGAGCGCGTCCCCTTCGCCGCGCGGCGGCGAGAGCTCAGAATTCCTCGAAATCCGCGTCAGCGTCCTTCGCGGGAGCGATACCCGTGGATTTGGGCTTGGGCGAAGCCGGCCGCTTCTCGGGCGCGGCCGCATTGGCCCCCTCCGGCCCCGCTATCGCCTTCGCCTCGCGCTTGACCGCGACGCCCGCCCTCGCATGGCTCCGCGCGGTCGCGGTCGCAGTCGCAGTCGGCCGCCGCGGTGCCGCCGCCTCGTCCGCGTGATCGCCCTCGGTCTTGAAGAAGGCTATCGTCTCCACCAGTTTCGTCGCCTGCGCCGCGAGCTCCTCCGCCGTCGCGGCCAGCTCCTCGGAGCTCGACGCGTTCTCCTGCACCACTTGGTCCATCTGCGTCACGCCCTTCGCGATCTGCTCCGACCCGCTCGCCTGCTCCCCGGACGCCGCGGATATCTCCTGGATCAGGTCCGCCGTCTTCTTCACGTCCGGCACCAGCTCCTCGAGGCGCTTCCCGGCCTCGGCCGCCACGGACACGCTCTTCGTTGACAGCTCGTTGATCTCTCCCGCCGCCTTCGCGGAGCGCTCGGCCAGCTTCCGCACCTCCGACGCGACCACTGCGAAGCCCTTTCCCGCCTCCCCTGCTCGCGCCGCCTCGATCGCGGCGTTCAGCGCCAACAGGTTCGTCTGCCGGGAAATCTCCTCGATGATCCCGATCTTCGACGCGATCTCCCTCATGCTCGACACGGTCTCGCCGACCGCCCTGCCGGACTCCTCGGCGTTTTGAGCGACGCGCCGCGACAATGCGTCCGCCTGGGACGTATTGTCGGCATTCTGCTTGATCGTCGACGCCAGCTCCTCCACCGACGCGGACAGCTCCTCGATGCTCGCCGCCTGCTCGTTCGCTCCCTGCGACATCGTCTGAGCCGTGCTGGACAGCTGCTCGGATCCCACCTGCACCTGTCCCGAGGCCGAGCGGATGTCCCCGACGATGCCGCCCAAGCTGCCCACGAGGTCGCGGATGGACCTCCCGAGCACGCCGAGCTCGTCGCCCCGCGCGAGCGTCTTGTCCTTCTCTTTCTGGTCGAGTGCCATCAAGCCCAGGTCACCCTCGGAGACCATGCCCATGGCCTCGACTACCAGCTTGATCGGCTTCACGATCGAGCGCGCGATGAGGATCGATATGATGAACGCGACGACCACGCCGATGGCCAGGACGATGTACAGGAGCGACATCAAGCCTGATACCGTGGAGTCGAGCTCAACCTTCTCTAGAGTCAGGGCGAGGACCCATCCGGGGCTCGTCGGGACCTTCGCGTAGTACGTGACGAGGGCCTTCCCCTCCTTGTTCCAGTACTGTCCGCTGCCCGACTCCCTCGCGAGCATCTCCTTGGCGAAGGATTCGATCCCGCGATAGCCCTGCTCTTCGGCCTTCATGAGATTCAGACTGAGTATCGCCTCGGCCTTCGGATGGGCGATTACCACGCCGCCCTTATCGACGACCCAGCCGTAGCCGGTCTTCCCCAGCTTGATGGAGGAAGAGATGGCCGAGAGCGTGGACATCTTGATCTCGAAGGCGACCCCCGCGCGGGTCTTGCCGTCCTTGCCCGCGATCGCCTTGGCCAGGATGACGGTAGGCTCATTTATGGCCTTCGATATGGCTACGTCGCCTATCGTGAAATCCTTCCCCTCGGAGAAGATCGACTTGAAGTATCCCCGCTCGGAGACGTCGACGTAGGTGCCGGCGGGCGTCTTGGCCTTTCCGTCCGGCCACATGATGAGCGTAGTGTTGACCTCCTCGGACACTACCTTCGACATCGACTTGAGCGCGAAGTCCTCGACCGACGACTTCTCGCCGCTCTTCACGATATCCTGAGCCGAGAGCACCTTCAGCTGCCAATAGAACGTATCGAGGAGCTTGCCCAGTTCCGCGGACCTTGCGGTCGCGATCTGGACGTTCTCTTCCTCGACGAGCGCGTTGATGTCCTTGCTGAGCCTGATCCCGATTATCAGCGTAACCACTCCGAGCAAGGCAGCGACCATGACGCTTACTATGCCCGCGATCCGCGTCCTGAGGGAAACCCGAATGGCCATAGCTCGAATCCTCCTCCGATAGAGTACCTAACTGGAAGCGTCAAGAATCCAATAATTACAGCATATAGATAGGCAGGCGCAAATCAAGGGAAAACGCTTTAATATAATTTCTTTATTAGTTATGAATTAGGTATTTCCGACCGTATAATAACACTATAGCGGTACGATATTTTGCGATAATCTGTGAAGAAGATACGTTGATCTGCAATGTATATGTAACTGAATTCCGAAACGAGATTATGCCTTAACCCGCCTGATCGAGATGCAGCGGCGCGTTTCGCGGTCGATCTCGAAGAGGGCACCCTTGATCGACGCGTCGCCCTCGGCGCTCTCCATCTTGATCGGCATTTGAGTGAGTCCCCGCCGGACGCAGATATCCACCTTTACCCCGATGATCGAATCCTCGGGCCCGCTCATGCCGATGTCGGTTATGTAGCCCGTGCCCTTCGGCAGGATCCGCTCGTCCGCTGTCTGGACGTGAGTATGGGTGCCGGCTATCGCGGCGACCCGCCCGTCGAGGTAGAAGCCCAAGGACTCCTTCTCCTCGACCGATTCGGCGTGGAAGTCGACGAGTACTATCGCCTCGGGCGACCGGGCCGCGACCGCCGCGAGTATGGCGTCGGCGGTCCTGAAGGGGCAGTCGATGGGCGACATGCTCTCGCGGCCCTGCAGGTTCACGACGGCCCAGGTCGCGCCGCCGGCCTCGACGACGACGCTGCCCTTCCCGGGCGCTCCGGGAGGATAGTTCGCCGGCCTGAGGAGCCGCGGCGCTGATTCGAGGAGCTCGGCCGATCCCTGACGCTCCCAGACGTGATTGCCGCTCGTGACGACGTGGACGCCCATGGCGAACAGCTTGTCGGCCTCCTCCTTGCCGATCCCGAATCCGCCTTGGGCGTTCTCGCCGTTGGCGACCACGATATCGGCTCCCGTCGATCTGACCAGGGGCCCGAGCCCCGCGAAGAGAGCCTTCATGCCCGGCGTTCCGATCACGTCTCCGATCATGAGCGCCTTGAGAGTACCCTGAGCCACAAAAGCCTCCGTCCAGCCACGATAAAAGCGAGGGCCGCCCTGAAGGGCGGCCCTTTCCTAATATGCGCGCATCAGTATGCCGCCCTAACGGGCATCATCCGCGCTATCGCGCGTATTCCACGATGCGCGTCTCGCGGATGATCGTTACCTTGATCCTGCCGGGGTAGCGCAGGTCGTTCTCGATCTTCTTCGCGATGCTCTTACAGAGCTCCTTGGCCTGGTCGTCCGAGACCTGCTCGTTGTTGACCAGGATGCGAAGCTCGCGGCCTGCCTGGATAGCGTAGGCCTTGTCGACGCCGGTGAAGCTCTCGGCGATGTTCTCGAGGTTCTCCAGGCGCTTGATGTAGTTGTCCAGGGTCTCGCGCCGCGCGCCGGGGCGGGCGGCGGAGATGGCGTCCGCGATCTGCACGATGACGCTCTCGGGCGAGGTCGGCTCCACGTCGTTGTGGTGCGCGCCGATCGCGTTGATGACGCGCGGGTCCTCGCCGAGCTTCCGGACGAGCTCCATGCCGATCTCGGCGTGGTTCTGGTCCCCGTCAGTCTCGATGCCCTTGCCGATGTCGTGGAGGAGGGCGCCGCGCTTGGCGATCTCCCGGTTCGCGCCGATCTCGGCGGCCAGCATGCCGGCGATGACCGCGACTTCCTTGGAGTGGGCCAGCACGTTCTGGCCATAGCTCGTCCGGTAGTGAAGGCGTCCCAGGGCCTTGATGAGCTCGGGCGCCATGTTGTGGACGCCGAGGTCGAAGACGACCTTCTCGCCCTCCTCGTAGATCTTCTGGGCGATCTCCCTGGTGACCTTCTGGACGATCTCCTCGATGCGGGCGGGGTGAATTCGGCCGTCCGCGATGAGGCGCTCCAAGGAAACCCGGGCGATCTCTCGCCGGACCGGGTCGAAGCATGAGATGACGACGGCCTCGGGCGTGTCATCGATGATCACATCGACGCCCGTCAGGGTCTCGAGGGTGCGTATGTTGCGGCCCTCGCGGCCGATGATACGGCCCTTCATCTCGTCCGAGGGAAGGCTGACGGAGGTAACCGTCACTTCGGTAGTCACCTCGGTGGCGATGCGCTGGATGGTCGTGACGAGGATGTCCCTCGACCGCCGCTCAGCCGTCAGCTGGGCTTCCTGCTCGATCTTGTTGATGATGACCTGAGCGTCCCGCTTGGCCTCGTTCTCGAGCCCCTGGATGATGAGTTTCTTGGCCTCTTCCGCGGAAAGCCCCGAGATGCGCTCCAGCTCCTGCCGATAGCGCTCCTCCTGGCCTGCCAGGTCGGCTTCCTTGTCCGATACCGTCTTCAACCGGCCCTGCAGCGTCTCTTCCTGTCGCTCCAGGGTCTCGATCTTCTTATCGAGGGTCTCTTCCTTCTGCTGGACGCGCCGCTCGTACCTCTGGAGCTCGGCACGCCTCTCCCTTATCTCCCGTTCTTGCTGGTTGCGTTCTCGAATGAGCTGATCTTTCGCCTCTACCAGGATTTCTTTCTTCTGAGATTCGGCCTCTTTGACCGCCTCCCGCTTAATCCGCTCCGCCTTCTGCTCGGCGGCGGCGAGTTGGAATCTGGCGTATAGCCAGCGGATCGTCCATCCAAGAATCGCACCAGTAAGAGGAAGGGCAGCTAACCAAAAAGCTGTCATGGTCCCTCCTACTCGCACAAAGCTGTAGGTTTCGATTATACGGAAGGCTCCCCTTTTGTCAAGGTTTACGAGAAATTCATTGTTTTCATGATAATTAACGATTGACGGCTAAAGAATTACCGGGATATAGTTGGCACGGAATCCCGGATGGGGTTCCCGTACTTTCGGAGGGATGAGTTCGCCGTTTCCAGTTTTAAGGTAGAAAACCGGGTCCGCTTCGCCGTTTATACTCGCACGCAGCGGTCCTCAAGGCCGGCGGCCGGCCTTGGGACAACCCGCGGTCCGCACTCAGTAGGTCCAAGGGGAGTTATGCTCTCCTCCCGCGCCTCGCCCGTTTTTATCTCCTTCAAGACGAATGGGATCTCAGAACGGCCTTCCAGAAAGCCGTCGTACGTCCGGCTCGGGACTATGTCCCTATCACGGGCGCGCTCGCCTTAGGCGGGCGGATTCGGCGCGGCGCCCTGGCGCGTCACGCCTATGAGGGTTCTTTCGCATGTCGAAGAAAGTTTACGTTGGCAACATGAATTACGCCACCACTGAGAACGCTCTCAGGGACCTCTTCACCCAGTACGGGGAGGTCGTGTCGGTCAACATCATCGTCGACCGCTACACCGGCAAGGCCAAGGGCTTCGGGTTCGTCGAAATGAACACCGAGGAGGAGGCTCGCTCGGCCATCGAGGCTCTCAATGGTTTCGAGTTCATGGGCCGGCAGCTTCGCGTGAACGAGGCCGAGGACAAGCCGAGGCGGGACAACTTCCGCCCCCGGAACTACTGAGACAGGTCGTCCGCGGTGAAGCAGGCGTAACGCGCCGGTTCCGGCGCGCCGCAAGCCGATCGAGACGACAGTTTCCCGCCGAAATGAGCCCGCTTCCGCGCGCTTCACCGCGGGGAACCGAGCCGCGCGTGGCCGCCGCGCGGCTCGTTTTTTATGCGCGATAAGCGTCGCCCGCGATAGCGGGCACGACAATCCTTTCCTCTCGCTTCAGCGCCGCAGGCGCTAGGCCGCCGCGCGGCTCGTTTTTTATTTACATCGCCTCCCCTTCCCGAATGCCGCATCAAGGGCCCGGGCGAGGGCGTGGAAGCGAAGAGGCACGGGGGCGGTGAAAACGGAAAGCTCGTCGCGGCCCGGTAGCGCAATCTTGAGCCGGCGCGCGTGCAGCATAAGCGTGGCGTCCGGGAAGCGCGTGTCGCGCCTGCCGTAGATCGGGTCGCCGAGGATAGGCGTCCCAAGAGCGGCCATGTGGACGCGAAGCTGGTGCGTCCGGCCTGTCCTCGGCCTGAGCGAGACAAGGGCGTATGCGTCGCCCCGCGCGCCCGTGTCGGCACCGCCCCAGGCGACGACGACGCGATAGTCCGTCACCGCGGCCTTCCCGCCCGCCTCGACCCGGGCGAAGCGCTTGCGGTCGTGCCGATCGCGGCCGAGCCGGTCCGCGATACGCCCCGCTTCGGGCGCCGGGATCCCCCTCGTGACGGCCAGGTACTCTTTCCGGACGAGGCGGTCCTTGAACTGCGCCGCGAGAAAGGCTTGGGCCTCGAAATCCTTGGCCGCGATGATGACCCCGGACGTGTCCTTGTCGAGGCGATGCACGATCCCTGCCCGCGTAGCAGGGGCTCGCGTAGCGGAGTCTTGCGGCAGGGCCAGGAGCGCGTTCGCGAGCGTACCCCTCCTGTTGCCCGCGCCGGGATGCACGACCATACCCTGTGCCTTGTCCACCACGACGCAGCGCTCGTCCTCGTAGAGGATCGCGAGGGGAATGTCCTCGGGCTCGAGGCCGGGCGGGGGCTCCTCGGTCCAGCGAAGCTCGAGCCGGTCGCCCTCCTTGAGGGGACGCGAGGGCTTCGCAGGGACGCCGTTCACCAGGATGAGCGCGTCTCTGGCTTTAATCTGAGAGCGGCTGAGGACTCGGGCGACCTCGGCTATATAGACATCGGCCCGGTCGGCTCCGCTCTCCACGACGATGCCTGACCAGCGGCGCGCGAGGGCCGAGTCGACCGACCCTTCGGACGAGCCCGCGCCGGAGAGGGCGGCCTTTGCCTCGGCCTTATGATGATCTGCCGATCGCGCTCTCCTCGCCTTCCTCACGCCCGAATCGCCCCCCGTCGCCCGATGGTAGGCTCGATCGGAGCTCCTGGGCAAGCGCGGGAGCGGCTCGACGATAGTTTGTATTCTCTTATCACTATATTTTATTATCTTAATATAGAAAGGAGCTTGATATGGCTTTTATAGTACCGGAACTTTCCTATAGATATGAATCGCTGGAGCCCTTCATCGATACGGAGACTATGAGGCTCCATCACGACAAGCACCACGCAGCCTACGTCGCCAACCTCAACAAGGCCATCGAGGGAAGCGAGTACGCGACGTGGAGCGTCGAAGCGCTTGTGCGCGATTGGCCCAAGCTGCCCGAGGATATCAGGGCAACAGTTCGGAACAACGCCGGGGGCCACTACAACCACAGCCTGCTCTGGTCGACGATCGGACCGAGCGGAGGCGGCAGGCCCTCAAGTAAGCTGGGCGCGGCCATCGATGGCGAGCTCGGCGGATTCGATGAGCTCAAGCGGGAGCTGACGAGGGCGGCGATGGGAAGGTTCGGTTCCGGCTGGGCCTGGCTTTCGGTCAGCCCGCTCAAGAAACTGATCGTGGGCTCGACGCCGAATCAGGATAGTCCCTTGAGCGAGGGCAGTTTCCCTATCCTCGGAATCGACGTCTGGGAGCACGCCTACTACCTCAGCTACCAGAATCGAAGGGCGGACTACGTCGAGGCCTTCTTCAACGTGATCGATTGGAAAGCGGCAGCCGAGCGTTACGCGACCGCGGTCCGTTAGCAGCCTATCAGGGCGACGGCGCCGCCCCGGCCCGCCCTACTCGACCTCGTCGTCGGCCCCACCGACGGGCTCGTCGGAGGCGCGAGGCTCGGCCCAGTACGCCCCGCGACCGGGGCGCGTCGGGCGCGCGTAGTACTCCACGTTCCAGAGAAAGAGGCCGCGAGCCGGCGCGGTAGGTCCGGCGAGCGAGCGGTCGCGGCCGGCTATCGCCTCGGACATGCGGCGGGCGGCCGCGGCCGGCGAGCCGCGCTCCCGCGCGGCATCGGCTTCGTAGTGGAGCATCGAGCCCGTGAGCGAGCGGACCATGCGCCACAGGAACGCGTTGGCCGCCACCTCGTACACGAGCAGGTCGCCCTCCCAGCGGAAGCTGGACTCGTGGACGTAGCGGGAACGGTTCGCCGAGGCGTCCCGGGCCGACGAGAAGGTCGTGAAGTCGGTCTCGCCCAGGATGGCCCCGGCCATCGCGTTGAGCGACACTATATCGGGGCGGCGCCTGACGTGGTGGGCGTAGCGCAGCCTGACGGGATCGGGGGCGAGAACGCAGAGGACGAAGTAGCGGTAGCGCCGCATCCGCGCGTCGTAGCGCGAGTGGAAGTCGAAGTCGGCCTCCGAGGCGCCCAGCACGCGCAGATCCCGCGGCAGGAGCCTGTTGAGCGCGGGGACGAAACGCATCGCCTCCATGCGCTCGATGTCGGTGTAGAAGTTGGCGACCTGGCCCATGGCGTGTACGCCCGCGTCGGTCCTTCCCGCGCCGATCGTCGGGACCCGATGGCCGTGGACCTTCTCGAGCGCCGCCTCGAGCTCGCCCTGGACGGACCTCGCGTTCTCCTGGCGCTGCCAGCCGCCGAAGTCCGTGCCGTCGTAGGAAAGGACCAGGCGAATATTTCTCCTGGCCCTAATCTTCATCCTCTTCGCCGTCCTGATGGAGCTCCGCCTTGAGGGCGTCGTAGAGCGCGCGGACCTTGTCGACGAGGGGGCCGGGCCTCGCCTTGCTCTTCCGGCCCAGGCCGAACATCTTGGCGATAGTGCGCTTGGCCGCGTCGAGGGTCTCGACGCGCTTCGCCTCGTCCACTCGCGGGCCGTACTTGAGCTCGAGGGTGGCGGAGAGGTAGAGCACGCCCTCGAAGCCGTAGTTCTTGTCGGTGTCCGGGCCGAGCCACTTGACCGTCGTCAATTGCTCCTTCCCCTTCTGCTCGAGCTCGACCGCGAGCTTATAGAGGAAGCGCGCCTTGGAGTAGAAGGCCGAAGCCGCCTCGTCGAATTTCTCGCCCTGCTGCTTGCGGTCGAGGTAGCCGCAGAGCCAGGCCGAGCGCAGCGCCGAGAGGGCCTGCTTGATCGTCGGCGAGAATTCCTTGGAGAAGCGCTCGTAGCAGAGCATGGCCAGGTAGTACGAGGCGGCGCCCTCCATGAGCCCGCGAGGCGCGTTGTAGTCGACCGGGCTGAACAGGAGCTGGGCCGCCTCGACGCGGGAGGCCGTCTCATCCTTGAGCCGCGCGGCGACCTTCGGCGGCGCGCCCGAGAAGTCCTGCTTGAAGGCCGAGTACCAGCAGGAGGGACAGACGGTGAGATCATAAACGAGGGGATGCACCTCGCCGTAGGCCTGCATGGGGATGTAGGTGCGGTGCAGCTCGTCGGTGAGGTCGCCCGCGTTCACGCGGCCCGAGAAGAGCTCCTCGCGGTTGAACGAAGTCTCGCAGACGGGGCAGACGATCGGCTCCTTCGAGACGAAGGTGACCTTCCGCTCCTTGTCGTCCTTGTCGACCCTCTGCGCGTACCTGACCATGGCTACCTCTCGATCACCACGACGGCGATCGCGTTGTCGCTCTCGTGCGTGAGCGACAAGTGGACGCTCGCGCCGCCGGCCTCGCGAAACCGCGCGAGGGCGGATCCGTGCAGGACCATGTCGGGCCTGCCGTCGCTGCTGTTCACGACCTGGACGTCGCGCAGGCTGATGCCCGCCATTCCCGTCCCGAGCGCCTTGCCGAAGGCCTCCTTCGCGGCGAAGCGAGCCGCGAGGGAATGGGCTGCGCCGTGCCCGCGCTCCCTCGACGCGGCGATCTCGTCGGGGTGGAAAAAACGCTCCGCGAGGCCGGGCACGGACTGCCAGTGGCGGATGCGGTCGACGTGCACGACGTCGATGCCGAGGCCGAGGATCATCGCGGCACGGCCTCGCCCTCGGCCAGAACCACACGCGCCTGGCTCGGCTCGTAGCTCTCGATCTCATAGCCCTCGGGAGCGCGCGCGCGCACGGCGAGCTCGTAGGTACCCGGCCTGCGGATGCCCGAGAGGTCGACGCTGAGGGTCCCGGGCGGCAGGCTGGCGAGGGTCGGGACCTGTGAGTCGGCCTTCGGCCGCAGCTTGATGCTCGCCTTCGGCAGTATCTCGGCGAGGATGAGCCTGTCCGCGATATTATCGACCGCGATCTCGACCTGCTCGAAGGACTTCAGGGCGAGCGAGTGGCGGACGACGGCACGGAAGTCCACGGTGCCTGCGCCGGATATCGTCACGAGCCCCTCTTTCTTGACGAGCTTGGCCTTGACCGCGAAGTCCGCGTCCCTGCCGGTCAGCTCGATGAACTCGGTCTGGACGTCGCTCACCTTGGCCACGGCGCTCGCGGGCCCGTAGATCTCGACGTCGGGCGGATCGATCTCGAACGAGACGAGCTCGTAGCCCGACTGGAGGAAGCCGCGGAACGAGGGCGTGACCGGCACGGCCCGGGAGCCGCGTCGCTCGATCGAGATCGCGACGTCCGCCGGATCGACCTGTATCTCGAGGGGGTCCACGCCGAGGGCGGTGCCGCGGCGCTCGATCTGGACCGCCGCGCGATAGATGCCCTCGGACTTGAACGAGGAGAGGTCGAGGCCCGCGACGATATCGTCCTCCTGGATGGCAAAGAGCGCGTTCGACTCGCCCCGGAGCGTGATGCGGACCGAGCGCGGGTACTGGCTCGCCGGGACGAACTCCTCGCCCACCTTGACCTCGAGGGGCACCGAGATGTAGCGGTCCTCGAGGCGGTTGAGCTGGTAGAAGAAGAAGAGGAGAAGGGCCGCCGCGAGCGAGAGCACCTTCGCCGGCCAGTCGGCGAGCAAGCTCCGGAGGAAGCTCTTATTCGGCACTCGGAGCCTCCTCGCCGACGGTCTCGGATCCCTCGGGGAACTCGAGGAGATCGCCGAGGCGGCGCCTGACCTGCTCCAGGGAGAGGCCGTAGTAGAGCTTCGACTCGCAGGCTATCGACAGGGCGCCCGTCTCCTCGGAGACGACCAGCACGACCGCGTCCGCCTCCTCCGAGAGGCCGAGCGCGGCGCGGTGCCTCGTGCCGAAGCTCTTGCGTATGTCCTGCTGCTCGGAGAGGGGGAGGAAGCAGCCGGCCGCCGCGGCCCGCCCGTCCTGCACGATGAGCGCCCCGTCGTGGAGCGGAGTGTCGTGCCCGAAGATCGTCACGATGAGGCTCGAGGAGAGCAGGGCGTCGATCCTCGTGCCCGTGTCGATGATGTTCTTGAGGCCGACGTTGCGCGCGAACACGATGAGGGCGCCGCGGCGCTGCGACGAGAGGGCCTCGGCCGCGTTGAGCACGGCCTCGATCTGGGTCACGCGGGGCCGCGCGGCGCCCCGGAACAGGGAGCCCTGCCCGAGCCGCATGAATATCTTGCGCAGCTCGGGCTGGAACACGATGGCGATCGCGATGACGAGGCCGGGCGCGATCACGCTGAGGACCCAGGTGACCGTCGTCAGCTTGAGCACGGAGGCCATGGCGTAGAAGGCCGCGAGTATGATCGCGCCCTTCACGAGGGAGATGGCCTGCGTCCTCACGAGGACCTCGTAGGCCTTGTAGACGAGGAACGCGAGGAGGAGGACGTCGAGCGCGGGGCTCACGTAGGTCGTGAAGAACTGGCCGACGGAGGCGGCGCTCATGCGCGGCCCCCGTCGCGGGCGGGACCCGTGTCGTGGGCGCCGCGGTCCAGGCCCAAAGCGCGGGCCCCGTATAGGCTGCGGGAGAGGACCGCGAGAGCATCCGCGGTCTCGGCGACGTCGTGGACGCGGAAGAGGCGAGCGCCCGCGACGTAGGCGGCGCAGGCGGCGCCCAGGCTCCCGGCGAGGCGGCCCTCGGGCTCGCGGCCGGCTATCGCGCCGACGAATGACTTGCGCGAAAGCCCGACGAGCACGGGCCAGCCCGCGCGCGAGAGCCGCGCTACCGCTCCGTCATCGGGATCGAGGAGGGCCAGGTTGTCCTCGAGTCTCTTGCCGAAGCCGATCCCCGGGTCGAGGACGATCGAGCCGCGGGGGATGCCGGCCGCCAGGGCGCGCTCGGCGGCGCCGAGGAGGAAGCCGACGACCTCTCCGACGCAATCGGCGTAGGAGGGAGAGGCCTGCATGGTCGAGGGCTCGCCCTTCATGTGCATGAGGACGACCGGGGCGCCCCGCTCCGCGGCGAGCGTGGCCATTCCGGGATCGCCCAACGCGGAGATGTCGTTCACGACGTCCGCTCCCGCGACCAGGGCGGCGCGCGCGACGGCGGCCCTCCTCGTGTCGACCGATACGGCGACGTCGCTCAGCGCCCGGATCGCCTCGATAGCGGGGATGACGCGCTCGAGCTCCTCGTCCTCGTCGACCGGCCGCGAGCCGGGACGCGTGGACTCGCCGCCCACGTCGACGATCGCCGCGCCCTCGGCCTCCATGGCGAGCGCGGCCTGGGCCGCCTCGGCCGCCGAGGCCCTGCGGCTCTTCGCGTAGAACGAGTCCGGCGTGACGTTGACGATGCCCATGACGAGGGGCCGCCCCTCGAGGTCGAGGAAGCGTCCGCGCGGAAGCGGAAGGCGACGCGCGGCGGTCGCGGGCGCGGCGGCTCTCACGACTCCGCTCCCGGGGCCCTGAACACGTAGATGCGGCCGCCGGGCTTCCTCTCCTCGGCCTCGCGGACGCGCGCCGCGATCCCGGCCGCGTCCAGGCGCGCGCGGGCGAGGAGCTCATCGCGGCCGCCCTGCGGGAAGGGCTGGGAGGGAAAGCCCGCCGAGGTAGCTTCGATCCGGGGAAGCCCGCGGCCGATCAGCGACACGAGGCTCTCGCCCATGCCGCCGCGCTCGACGCCCTCCTCGACGATGATCACGCGGCGATAGGCCGACACGGCCTCGAGGAAGAAGTCCTCGTCGACCGGCGAGGCGAAGCGCGCCGAGTACACGTCCGCGACCGCTCCCGCGCCCTTGGCCGCGGCCTCGCGAAGGAGCGCGTCCGAGGCCTCGACTGCCGGGGCCACGAGACCTCCGAGCGCCACGACGAGGGTGTCCGCGCCGGAGCGGCGGATGAAGTTACCCCGGCCGGCCTCGATCGGCTCGGCGAAGGCGAGCTCCTCGCGCGGGCAGGGCGCCTTGGGGTAGCGCACGATCGCGGGGCCTCCTGAGTCGAGGGCCCACTCGAGGCAGGCCGCGAGCTCGACGGCGCTGGCCGGCGCGAGGATCGCCAGGTCGGGAAACGAGCGGAAAAGCGCGATGTCGTAGATGCCCTGGTGCGTCTCGCCGTCGTCCGCGACGGCGCCCAAGCGGTCGAGGGCCAGGACGACCCGGAGACGAGGGAGGACGACGTCGTGGAGCACCTGGTCGACGGCCCTCTGCGAGAAGGTCGAGTAGAGCCCGACGACAGGCCTTAAGCCCCGGGCCGCGAGCCCCGCGGCGAAGGTGACGGCGTGCTCCTCGGCGATGCCGACGTCGTAGAGCCTGCCCGGGCAGGCCGCCCTGAAGGCCTCGAGGCCCATTCCCTTGGTCATGGCCGCCGTCACGGCGACGAGGCGATCGTCGAAGCATCCGCGACGGACCATCGCGCGCGAGAAAGCGTCGGTGAAGGTCGACGCGACGCGGGGCTCGAACTCGCCGTCGGTGCAGCGCATGGGGGACACGCCGTGGTAGAGGGTCGGGTCCTCTTCGGCGAGGTCGAAGCCCTTTCCCTTACGCGTGACCACGTGGACGACGACGGGCTTGCCGAGCACGCGGGCCTCCCTGAGCACGCGGACCATGCCCGCGATGTCGTGCCCGTCGATGGGGCCGGCGTACTCGAAGCCCAGGTCGGAGAAGAGGTTCTCCTTGAAGAAGAGGGCCTTCACGGCCCTCTTGGCCCTGTACATCAAGGCGTACAGGAAGGAGCCGATCAGGGGCACGCCCTTGACCATGCGATCGATGCGCGCACGGACGCCCTGGTAGCGGACCGTTGCCGAAAGCCGCGAGAGGTACCTCGAGAGGGCGCCGACGTTCGCGGAGATGGACATCTTGTTGTCGTTAAGCACGACGACGAGGGGAAGGCGCAGGTGGCCGGCGTGGCTCAGCGCCTCGAAGGCCATGCCTCCCGTTAAGGCGCCGTCGCCTATTACGGCCACGGCCGCGCCCTCCTCGCCGAGGAGGCGCATCGCCTCGAGCATACCGAGCGCCGCCGAGATGGAAGTCGAGGCGTGCCCCGTGTCGAATGCGTCGTGGGGACTCTCGGAGCGCTTGGGGAAGCCGGAAATCCCGCCGGGCCTGCGTATGGTATCGAAGCTGCCGCGGCGCCCCGTAATGAGCTTGTGGGCGTAGGACTGATGGCCGACGTCCCATACGATGGCGTCGCGCGGAGAATCAAAGACCCGATGGATCGCGAGCGTAAGCTCGACGACGCCGAGGTTCGAAGCGAGATGGCCGCCATTCCTGCCGACCGTGACGATGATGCGCTCGCGTATCTCGGCTGCGAGCATACGCAATCCCGCGACGCTCAGCTTCCTGAGATCCTCGGGAGAGTCGATGGTATCAAGGATGGCCATCGAAAGCACGATACCACAGGGTGCCTTTGAATGCTACCGGAGGCTCGCGACGCGCAGGCGGCCCGCGGTCCCGCGCGAGACGACGCTGCCCCGCAGGGCCGCGCCTGTCGCGTATCCCCTTGCTCCGACCGGCGCGGTCGATGCAGGATATCGGGCATGCCCGCCTTCGAGCTCCTCGTACTCGACCTCCACTCTTCCCTGCCCTACGACGGCGTCGAGAATCCGCCCGTCTCGGGCGCGCCCCTCGAGGGCTCGCTTCTCCTGCCCTCGGCGACCGGAGCCGGCCTCGAGGTCGCGCTCGGCCTCGCCCTCGGCGAAGGCGAGGAGGAGGTCTTCCTCTTCGACGAGGGAGCGCTCCTCGACTTCGATCCCGACGAGGGGCCGAGAATCCAGCCTGCGCTCGCGATGCCGAGGTTCTACGGCAGGGGCGCGACGGGGAAGCGGACGACAGGCGATGGCGCATCGCGAGCCGGGCCGGGCGCGGCGCCTCGCGAGCTCCCTCGCGGCCGATACGCCTTCATGCAGTGGCGGCCCCGCGATGAACGCGAGCTCGCGGAGGGGATCGAGTGGTTCGCGCGGGAAGTCTGGTGGGAGAGGTCGGCTGCCGAGGGTCCCTACATCGTCCGAAGGCTTCGCGAGGACGGCCGGCTTACCACGCAGCTCCTGCGCCGTCTCAAGGCCCAGCCGCTCGTTTAAAAAGCGAGCTCGGTATAGCGCCTTCGGCGCTGACTGTATGGAAGCTGATTGTACGAGTCGCCCAAGGCGACTCGCGTATAGCGCCTTCGGCGCTGACTGTATGGAAGCTGATTGTACGAGTCGCCCAAGGCGACTCGCGTATAGCGCCTTCGGCGCTGACTGTATGGAAGTTGATTATATGAGTCGCCCAAGGCGACTCGCGTATAGCGCCTTCGGCGCTGACTGTATGGAAGTTGATTGTACGAGTCGCCCAAGGCGACTCGCGTATACGCGCTACGCGCGTTGGCCGATGGGAAGGGATTGTCGAGCTCGCTAGAACGCGAGCTCGGCCTAGCGCGCTGCGCGCGCAGAGCTGCAAGGAAACGATTGTAGCGCTCGCCTAGAAGGCGAGCTCAGCTTCATCGGCGCGGGGGCGGGCGGAGCCCTTCTCCCGCTTGTTCTCGTACATGCGCTGGTCGGCGAGCTCCAGGAGAACGTCGATGCGACGCTGGGCGTCGAGCCCCTCCATCTCTGTCAGCTCCCCGAGCGACGAGATGCCCCAGGAGAGGCGCGGCACGTAAGGAAGCTGCTTCGCCTCCTTGGCGAGGTCGCGGTTGACCTTCTCCATGATCGAGCGCGCGGCGTCGCCCTTGCAGTCGGGGAAGACGACGAGGAATTCGTCGCCGCCGATGCGGCCGACCGTATCCGAGGCGCGCACGGCGTCGACCAGGGCCGAGCTCGCGCGCTTAATGTAGTCGTCCCCGGCGGAATGCCCGAAGGCGTCGTTGACGAGCTTGAGGCCGTCGAGGTCGGCGACGCACAGGGTCAAAGGCCCGCCGGTCCGGCGGCACTGGCCGATGTGCTTCTCGAGGATGATCAGGGCCGTACGGCGGTTGACGGCGCCAGTCAACGCGTCGACGGAGGCCAGGAGCTTGAGCTCGGCCTCGGCGCGCTTCAGACTGACGAGGTGCGCCACGATGCGCGCGTAGATGACGATCACCTCCGTCTTCTCCGCGCTGATGGGCTCGCGACCCAGCAGGTTGTCGATGGAGAACTCGCCGATGAGGCGGTGGCCGTCCCAAAGCGGCGCGATCAGCTTGTCGGCGCGCCCGACGACCCGTCCCTTGTGGTCGCGGCAGGGGATGTCCCTCCTGCTCAGGTACGGGATCTTGCCCTCGTGGAACTCGATAGGGACGTCGCCCGTTTCCAGGAGGAGCCGCTGGTCGCGCTCGTCGCGAAGGCGTCCCCGCTCGTCGATGCCCCAAGTGCCGACCTTCCAGCGGGGATCCTCCTGATCGACGAGCCAGATGCCGAGGCGATCGATCCCCAGGCGCTCGTGGCCGCTCTGCACCGCCTGCTTGCAGATCTCATCGGGATCGGGAGCCAGAGAAAGCTCGATAGAAAGATCATGGAGAGATTTGAGATCTTCTTCGTAATTGTCGCGGATTTTGGAAAAGTCGCGAGTCGACACGAGAGCAAGGGCGGGTTTACCGTCCCATGTGCCGTGGACCGCATCGACGCCGGGCTCGAGGACGATAGGTACTTCGTCCGATGCCCTCAAGACAGCCAGAACCTTCCCGCGAGCCTCCGCCCGCTTTTGAAGATCCTCATTCTCGTAACATTTTGACATGATATGAATAATATCGCGAAATCGAAAAAGGTAACAGTGGTAAAATACCCGGAACAACTATTTTCTGTCGAGAATTCACAGAGACCCCATTATCGGGAGCTCATGCCCGCCTCTTAGTCGCCGCAGGGAAAGTTCAGCCTGAATCCCGCGCCCTTCCCTCCAATGCCGACGCCGATCTCGATCGAACCGCCGAGCTGTTCAGTCAGCGATGAGACGAGCAGGGAGCCGAGGCCCCTGTCGGTTTCGAGACTGAAACCCTCGGGAAGGCCGATGCCGTCGTCATGGAACTCGAGGACGAAGCCCGCGCCATCGAATCCGACGCTGAATCGTACGGTGCCTTCGACGCCGATCGGGAAGGCGTGCCGCGCCGCGTTGACCGCAAGCTCGTTGACGATGAGACCGACCGAGGCCGCTCGATCGGCGCCGAGAAAGATCCTCTCGCAATCCGCTACGAGGCTGATCCCGCGGGAATCGGGTTGGGACGAGATGGCGGCCTTCGCTACTCCTTCGAGGTAGGGTCCGAGATCGACGCTCTCGACGGACCTGGATTTATAAAGCTGCTCGTAGAGGATGCCTATGGGCCTCACTCGGGCCTGGGCCGCCTCCAGGGAACGCGCCGCCCGCTCGTCTCGTTCCGCCCCCGCCTGGAGCGAGAGGAGGCTCGAGATAAGCGCGAGGCTGTTCTTAACGCGGTGCTGGAGCTGCGCGTAGAGGCGATCCTTGGCTTCGAGTGCGGCAGAGACCGCGGCATCCGCTGCTGCCGCCGCGCCGTATCGCGAAAGCGCCTTGGCCTTGAAGGCGTCATAGCCGAGGCGGGAAATCATCTTTCCGAGAGAGCCGTAGAGAGCCATCGCCTCGGCGATGAGAGAGCGGGAAAAGCGGAGGGCTCCCCGGAAGGCCTCGACGTACTTCTCCTCGTCCCAGCCGAAGCTGCGCGCCTTCTCGGCAAGCGCCGCCTCGTCGACGACATCGTCCTCGTAGAGGAACTGGCCGATGAACAGCGTCCCCCAATGGACGTCCCCGATGGCGAGGGGCAGGGCGATCTCGCGGAGGCCGAAGGCGCATACGTACTCCACGTACGCCTTCTCTCCGAGGTTCGGGAGGGACTCCTCCGCCCTTTTGTCGCTCTCCCTGCAGAGGGCGAGGGACATCGGGCCCGCGCGGTGGAAATCCCTGCATACCGTCGCGCAGGGCGCCGCGACGAGGGGCGCGCCGTCCTGAGCCACGAGGCTCATGCCGATCCCCGTCAGGTCCTGGAAGGCCGCGCAGAGCTCTCGGATCGGCTCGAAGTCGATGCTCGCCATGGCGGCGAGGATCTCTCGCGCTTTTTCCTCGGGATCGAGCTCGGCGCCGGTCGCGAGCTCGAACTGCAGGGTCACGTCCCGGGCCACGACGGTCGCCGAGACGACCGTCCCGCACGCGTCGAGGGCCGGGCCCAGAAAAAGCTCGTAGCGCCTCGGGCGGTCGGGGCGAAGGCGTATCCGGCACGAGCGACGGACCGTGACGCCTTCCTCGAACACGAGCGCCGCGGCGCTCGCTAAGGAGCCGCGGTCCTCCGCCTCGACGATCCCGGCGAAGTCCGAGCCGATAAGCTCGTCCGCCTCGAAGCCCTCGAGAGCGCGGTTGATCGAGGTCATGCGACACTCACGATCAAGCGAGAATATGAGGTCGGGCGCGGTCCGGGCGAGGCTCGACCACCGCTCCTCGCTCGCGGCGAGCCGCGCCTGGGCCGCGGCGAGGTCGAGCGCCATCCTGACCGACGTGAGGAGGACCGTCTCTCCCGAGCCCTTCACGATATAGCCGTAGCCGCCCGCGTGCCTCGTCTTCTCGATGACCGCGCTCTCCGAATGCGAGGACAGGAAAACGACCGGAGGCCCTCCCCCCTCCCGGATGCGCCGCGCCGCCTCGCCGCCGTCGATGCCTCGGCCGAGGTCGACGTCCATCAGCACGAGATCGAGACTTTCGGCGAGCGCTCGGTCGACGGCGTCCTCGCCGCTATGCGCGACCTCGACGCCGTAGCCGGCCCTCGAGAGGATACGCTGCTCGGAGAGGGCGATGACGGCCTCGTCCTCGACGAGGAGTATCCTCTCGCCGATAGCGGTCGCGGGAGCTGTCGCTGGCATACGGCGCCATTCTAGCCGTCGTTCTGAAGTCGCGCAACGTCGGCGCGGTCGGCTACCCGCGGCTGGCGCGGCGCGAGCGCTTGTGCTCGTACATGCGCCCGTCCGCGAGCTCGAGGAGCGACTGGGAGGTGACGGGGAGCCCGGCCGGCTCGAGCTCATCGCTCGTGGCGAGGCCGTGGCTCAAGCTGATCTTGAAGTCCCTGCCGCCGGAGTTCTCCTCCGCGACGAAGGAATCGATGCGCTTCGCGATGACATCGACGCCCGGAGCGTCGCAATCGGGAAGGATCACGAGGAACTCGTCGCCGCCGAGCCGGCCGATGGTATCGGTCCCGCGGAGCGCGCGGACGAGCGTGGAGCAGGCTATCTTGATGTACTCGTCGCCGACCGAGTGGCCGAGGCGGTCGTTCACGTCCTTGAGGCCGTCCAGGTCGAAGTACGCGACCCCGAGGCACTCTCCGTTGCGCATGCTGAGCCCGAACTGCTTCTCGAGCACCACCAGGGCCGTCCGCCTGTTGACGACGCCGGTCAGCACGTCCGTCGACGCGAGCACCTTGAGCTCGGCCTGGACTCGCTTGAGGCTCGTGAGGTACCCGACGATCCGGGCGAAGCGGACGAGGAGCTCGAGGGAGCCGCCGTCGATCGTCCTCTGCGTGATGAGGTTGTCGACCACGATCTCGCCGATTACCTTGCGCCCGTCCCAGATGAGGGCGAGCGCCTTCTCGGCCGAGCCCACCACGTTGTGCCGCTCGTCGAAGCAGGGGGCCACTCCCATGTAGTAGACGGGATCCTTGCCTTCGTAGAAGTCCGGCGGAAGGGCCTCCTCCGAGCGGCGCCAGCAGACGCCCCGCTCGTCCCGGAGCTTCCCCGACTCGTCGGTCCCATAGGTCCCGAACAAGAGCCCGGGATCGAGGGGATCGACGAACCAAACGCTGATCCTGTCGTAGCCGATGATGCGGTGCCCCATCGTCACGGCGCGCCTGCAAAGGTCGTCGACATCCTCGGAGAGGCTGAGCTCGAGCGAGAGGTCGTGGAGCGCCGCCATCTTGAGCGCGAACGCGTTACGAGCCGCCTCGTGGCGGCGAAGCTTCGCTTCGGTCCCGGCTTCCGGCGAGAAGGGCGATCGTTCGGCGTTCATGACGATGGGCGCTCTCTTGATGAAATACTTTCCTACTATAATAGCCGCCGGCCGGCCCCCCGTACAGGGGGGGGAACGCGGCAGCCCTATCGCCTCACTCGAGGACGGCGCAGACGCGGCACGCCGGCGCGCGCCGCCGTCCTCCCGCGACTATTCCAAGACGGCGTAAATGCGGCGCACGCCGGCGCTCGACGATTGCTCCTTCTGGATGCGGAACGTGCCGAGCGCCCCGGTGCGCTCGACGTGGGGGCCGCCGCAGACTTCCTTGGAGAAGTCGCCGATCGTGTAGACCTTGACGCTCTCCTCGTACTTCTCGCCGAAGAGGGCGCGAGCGCCGGAGGCCTTCGCCTCGTCGAGCTTCATGATCGCCATCGTGACGGGAAGGTCGCGGCGGATCTGCTCGTTTACGATGGCCTCGACCTTCTCGAGCTCCTCCTTGGTCATCGGCGCTCCGTGCGAAAAGTCGAAGCGAAGCCGCTCCGCGGTGATGTTCGATCCCTTCTGGGCGATGTGCGGCCCGAGGACGATGGTGAGGGCCTGCTGGAGGAGGTGCGTGGCGGTGTGGTACTTGGTCGAGACCTCTGAGTGGTCGGCGAGGCCGCCCTTGAAGAGCTGCTCCGAGCCGGCCCTCGACAGCTCTTGGTGCTTCTTGAAGGCCTCGTCGTACTCGGACCGATTGACCTTCATGCCCTGCTCGGCGGCGAGCTCCTCGGTGAGCTCGATGGGGAAGCCGTAGGTATCGTAGAGCTTGAAGGCGAGGCGGCCGGACATGATCTTCTGCGGGTTCTTGAGGAGGTTCGGGAGCATCTTCTCGAACTCCTTCTCGCCCTTCTCGAGGGTCTCGAGGAACTTGGCTTCCTCATTAGCGAGCTCGTCCATGATCCTCTGGCGGTTCTCCTCGAGCTCGGGATAGGGCCCCTTGAAGTTCTCGACGACGGCGGCGGCCGGGCCGGCCAGGAAGGCGCCCTCAATGCCGAGCTTGCGGCCGTGGCGCACCGCGCGGCGGATCACGCGGCGGAGCACGTAACCCGCGCCCACGTTGGAGGGGAGCACCGCCTTGGGGTCGCCGAGGATGAAGGTCGCGGTGCGGATGTGATCGGCGATGATACGCATCGACTTGTCCTTCGCGGGCTCGCCCGCGGCCGCGTCGCCTCCGCGGTAGGAGTAGCCGGCAACGGACGCGATGGCCGCGAGGATGGGAGCGAAGGCCTCGGTGTCGTAGACCGACTTCTTGCCCTGGAGGATGCAGACCGTGCGCTCGAGGCCCATGCCCGTGTCGACGTTCTGGGCGGGCAGCTTGACCAAGGTCTTCTCGTCGACGCGGTTGAACTCCATGAAGACGTTGTTCCAGATCTCCATCCAGCTCTTAGGGTCGGTGCCCTTGTTCGAGCCGGCGGGCGGCTTCCCCTCTCCCACCCAGTAGAAGATCTCCGTGTCCGCGCCGCAGGGACCGATCGGGCCGGCAGCCCACCAGTTGTCGGCCGCGCCGAGATAGGCGATGCGGTCCTCGGGCACGCCGAGCGACTTCCAGGCCTCTGCCGAGACCTCGTCGCGGGGCGCGTTCTCGTCGCCCTTGAAGACCGTGACCGAGATCATCCCGGGATCGAGGGCGAGCCACTTCGGGGAGGTGAGGAGCTCCCAGGAGAAGGCGATGGACTCTTTCTTGAAGTAATCGCCGAGCGACCAGTTGCCCAGCATCTCGAAGCAGGTGAGGTGGCTCTCGTCGCCGACCTCCTCGATGTCGCCGGTGCGGATGCACTTCTGGTAGTCTACGAGGCGCTTGCCCGCCGGATGAGGTTCCCCGAGGAGGTATGGAACGAGGGGGTGCATACCGGCCGTGGTGAAAAGGACCGAGGGGTCGTTCTCGGGGATGAGCGACTTGCCGGATATCTCGGCATGGGCCTTGGACTTGAAGAAATCGATGTACTTGGAGCGCAGCTCGTTGGACGTGATCATGCGCGGGAGTGTAAAGGGAAGGCGCGGCAGGGGTCAATTACCGCTTCGGCACGCCGCCGGCTCGCTCCCTCACGCGAGCTCCGCCCGAATCTCCTCGCCTGCGGCAACCTCGAAGGAGGGGCCGAGGCTCGTCGTCGCGCAGGCCCTGCCGTCCGAGATCCGCGCCCCGCTCCGGCCCCTGAGGACAACCTTGGCCTTGCCGGAGCGCCCCGATACGGCGACCGACAAGGTCCGTCCTCGAAGCTCGGCGCGGCATGAGAGGACGGCCCTGCCTTCGAGATCGGTCACGACGGCCTGGGCGGCCGCTCCCTCCTGGGGCTCGAAGATGTGGAAGGCGACGAGCTCGGCGTAGTCGTAGTCGGGCTTATCGTCCACCGCTCCGAAGGGGATCACCGAGTTGGGCCGGACCAGCAGGGGCAGGCTCATGAAGCCGTGCCTCTCGCGGAGCCAGCGACCGCCCTCGACGGATTCGTTCGTCAGGAGCCTCGTCCAGCGCCCGTTCGGGAGATAGTAGGAAACCTCGCCGGACTCGGAGAGCACGGGCGCGACGAGGAGGCTCGGGCCGAGCATGTACTGGCGGTCCAGGTAGGCGCAGGCCTCGTCGCCGGGGAACTCGAGCGGCATGGCGCGCATCACGGGAACGCCGGTCGCCGAGGCCTCGGCGGCCGCGGCGAACAGGTAGGGCATGAGGGAGCACTTGAGCTTCGTGAAGAAGCGAAGGACCTCCACTGATTCCTCGTCATAGAGCCAGGGCACCTTGTACTCGCGGCTGCCGTGGAGGCGGCTGTGCGAGGACAAAAGGCCGAAGGCAACCCAGCGCTTGTAGACTGCGCTCGAGGCGCGGTCCTCGAAGCCGCCGATGTCGTGGCTCCAGAAGCCGAAGCCCGAGAGGCAGAGCGAGAGGCCGCCGCGGAGGCTCTCGGCCATCGACTCGAAGCTGGCGCTGCAGTCGCCGCCCCAGTGCACCGGGTACTTCTGGCCGCCCACCGTCGCCGAGCGCGCGAAGACGACGGCCGCGCCCTTCCCGAGCCTGTCCTCGAGCATCGCGAACACGGCCTCGTTGTACATGAGAGAGTAGTAATTGTGCATTCGCTCGGGATCGGAGCCGTCGAACCAGCGGACCTTTACGGGGATTCGTTCGCCGAAGTCGGTTTTGAAGCAATCGACTCCCATGTCGACGAGGGCGCGCAGCTTGCCGACGTACCACTCGCGGGCGCCGGGATTCGTGAAGTCGACGAGCGCCATGCCCGCCTGCCAGCGGTCCCACTGCCACACGTCGCCGTTCGGCCTCTTCACGAAGTAGCCCTTCTCGACCCCCTCAGCGAACATCTTGGTGCGTTGCGCGATATAAGGATTGATCCAGACGCAGACCTTCACACCCATCGCCTTGATTCGCGCGAGCATGCCCCGCGGGTCGGGGAAGACATCCGAGTCCCATTCCAGGCCGCAGAGCTGGTACTCCTTCATCCAGAAGCAATCGAAGTGGAAGACGCTCAGGGGCAGGCCGCGGCTCGCCATGCCCTCTATGAAGCCCATCACCGTCCTCTCGTCGTAGCTCGTGGTGAAGGAGGTGGTGAGCCAGAGGCCGAAGGACCAGGCCGGAGGCAGGCCCGGCCGCCCCGCGAGGCCGGCGTAGCGGCGAAGCACGTCCTTGGGTCCGGGCCCGGCTATGACGAAGTACTCGAGCTCCTCGCCCGGCACGCTGAACTCGACGCGCGCCACGCGCTCGGTGCCCACCTCGAAGGACGCGCTGCCGGGATGGTTCACGAGGACTCCGTAACCCGCGCTCGAGAGGTAAAAGGGGATGTTCTTGTAGGACTGCTCGCTCGAGGTGCCGCCGTCCTCGTTCCAGGAGTCGACGCTCTGGCCGTTCTTGACGAAGGGGCCGAAGCGCTCGCCCAGGCCGTAGACGAGCTCGCCGACGCCGAGGGCGAGCTGCTCGAGCATGTAGGTTCCGGCTCCCCCCGGCCCGGCCGCCTCCTCTGAGACGTCGACCCAGGCCGAGCGGCGCTCGCCGGTCCAGGTCAGGCGGCGCTCGCCGCCCGCGGGATCGACGTCGATAAACTCGACGAGGAAGGGATCCTTTCGGCTGACCCGGACTGCCAGCCTGCCCGAGCGCAGATCGAGGACGCCGTCTTCCCCGACCCGCGTCGACGCGGAAGGCGCGCCGCCCGGGGCGCCGCCGAGCGCGAAGCGCGGGAGCCTCTCGCGGCCGCCCTCGAAGTGAGTCAGGCGGACGCGGGCGATGCCCTCGGCGGGCGAGTCGATACGAACGGTGAGGAGACCTCCGTCGACCGTTGCGTCGCGGCCGGGCACGCGCCGGTCGGGGCAGTAGAGGACGAGGCCCTTCTCGTCAGCCTCGGCTCCGTAGGCCTCCATCGCGAAATGCGGGGCGACGCCGTCGCGCACGAGCCAGTTGCCGTCGAAGAATTTCATCGTCGCGCTCCTTACGTTGCCGCTGCGGCGCCGCGCGGCGCCGTCCGATGCGTGAATCCGCTCATTCCTTAACTGAGCCGAGGGTGATGCCGGTGATGAAGTAGCGCTGCAGCAGCGGATAGACGCAGAGGACCGGTATCATGGCGATGAAGATCTTAGCAGCATTGAGGGTTTGATTCGAGAGCTCGTTCATGCGCTTATACTGGTCCTCGGTCATGACGCCGACATTGAGGTTGACCACCATCTGCTGGATGTAGGTCTGCAGGGGGTAATGATCCGCTTTCCTGATGAGCACGAGGCCGTTGAAGAACTCGTTCCAGTGGTAGACGACGCTGAACAGCGTGACGGTCGCGATAACGGGGACCGACAGCGGGACGAAGAGCTTGAAGAGGATGTACCAGGGCCCGGCGCCGTCCACGATCGCGGCCTCCTCGAGCTCCTTGGGCAGGCCCCGGAAGAAGTTCATGACGAGGATGACGCTGAACATCGGGACGCTGTTGCCGAGCACCAGTCCCCAGACGCTGTTGATGAGGCCGAGCCCCTTCATCGTCTGGTACCATGGTATGAGACCGCCGTTGAAGAGCATGGTGAAGACGAGGAGCCACATGAACAGGTTGCGCTGCCTGAATTCCTTGGCGCTCTTCGAGAGCGGGTAGGCCATCAGGAGGATGACGATGTAGTTGATCGAGCTGCCGAGGACGACGCGCTCGATCGAGGTAAGGAAGGCCTTGAAGAATTTCACGTCGGCGAGTATGGCCTTGTAGGAGCTGAGGTTGGCCCGCACCGGCCAGAATGTCACGAGGCCGGCTGTCGCGGCCGCCTTGTCGCTCAGGGAGACGCAGAGCGTGTACCACAGCGGCATCAGACAGACCAGCGCCGATAGCAGCATGCATACGAGGATAATAGCGTCGAGCGCGCGCGAGCCGAGAGTTCTATCCTGTACCACGGCGCAGCCCCTCCCCTCAGAATATCCTGTAGCCCGCGAAGCGGTCGGCGAGATAGTACGAGAGCGTGATCATGACGAAGCCCACCGCCGACTTGAGCAGCCCCGCGGTCGTGGCCAGGCTGAACTGCAGGTTCAGCAGGCCCGCGCGGTACACCCACGTATCTATGATGTCGCCCGTCGAGTAGACGGTCGGATTGTACATATTGAAAATCTGGTCGAAGCCCGCGTTGAAGATATTGCCGAGGGAAAGCACGGCGAGCAGCACGACGGTCGTCTTGAGACCCGGCAGAGTGACGGCGCGCAGCTGCTGCAGGCGCCCGGCTCCGTCGATTGACGCCGCCTCGTAGAGGGAGGGATTGATCCCCGTGAGGGCGGCCAGATAGATGACGGCGTTGAAGCCGAACTCCTTCCATACGTCGCTGAGGATGACGAGGGCCGGGAAGATGTCGGCCCGCGCGAAGAAGAGAACGGGCTTCCCGCCGAAAGCCGAGACGAAACGGTTGACAGGGCCGCGATACGCGAACATATCGAGGAGAATGCCGGCCAGGATGACCCACGAGAGGAAGTGCGGCAGGTAGACGACGGTCTGCACGGCCTTCTTGAGCCTGGGGCTCCGAAGCTCGTTGAGCATGAGCGCGAAGACGAGCGGGACGAGCAGGTTGCCGAGGATCTTCATCGTCGAGAGGAAGATCGTGTTGAAGATGATCGTCCTCGCGTCGGACAGGGAGAAGAGATACTTGAAATTATCCAGACCGATCCACTCCGAGCGAAAGATGCCGCGGCCCGGGTTGTAGTTCTCGAAGGCCATGGCGAGGCCGAACATCGGAACGATGCTGAACAGGAACAGCCAGGCGTATCCCGGCAGGAGCATGAGGAGGTAGTGCTTCGTAAAGGCGCGGTTTCGCAATGTCATTCCCCTGGACTAATAGGCGATGATATCGGCTACCCGAGAAAAGATAAACCGCGGAGGGGCCGAGAGAAGCCCCTCCGCGGCAAAGGCCTAGAGGCTCTCCTTCATCTGTAAAACTCTCGTCACTTCTTCGCGGCGTCGGCCCGAACCTCGGCAGTAATCTGGTCGCCGCCTTGGGCCTTCCAGTTCTTCACGAAGACATCGAAGGAGGAAAGCGGCGCGACGCCCATGACGATCTTGAGGAATGTCTCGTCCTCGAGCTTCTTGAGAGTGGCCCACTTCGTCTCCATGGACTTCGTCTGCGTCCAGACTAGGCTCATGGTCTTCGTGAAGGGCTGGGAGTAGATGGGAGTGCAGCCGACCATCAGGGCGTAGTAGCGCGAGAGGTTCGGGTCGCCCGCCTTCCAATATTGGATGTCGTACTTATCGATCGGGTCGAGCTTCGCCCCGCGCACGTTGGTCACGTCGCCCAGGAGGAGCTTGTACGGCTTGTACTCGGGCGTATCGAAGTCGGAGGGCTTCTTCCTGCCCGCGAGGACGTCCTTCAGCGACTGGATGGTTACCTTCGACTCGTCGGGGAAGGCCATGGCTACGCGCAGCGGATAGTCGCCGATGGTGGCCTGCTTGAGGTCGAAGGTGGACTCGTCCCTGATCAGGCAATTGAGGATCTTGATGAGCGCCTCGGGATGGGCGTAGCCCTTGCGCACGACGGAGAACAGGCTCGAGGTCATGCCGCCGTGGGGCGTGAACTTACCTTGATCGTCGAGGATGGCGTAGGCCTGCCAGTCCGCATTCGGGTTCTGCCTCCACGCGTCGGGGAAGGGCCAGTACGGGACCCACCAAGGGCCGAAGAAGATGCCGGCGCGACCGGAGACGATGGGCACAGTCGCGTCCTTCTGGACGCCTATCTCCTTGTCGATGTAGCCTTTCTTGTACCAGTCCGCCAGCTTGGCGAGGGCGGCTTTAGCCTCGGGAGTTATCGACCCGTAGATCGCCTTGCCGTCCTTGTCCTTGATCCAGAAGCCCGGGTAGGCGTGCATGGCGCCGAAGATCGGGTCGAAGCCGAAGCTGTTGCTCGTCGACTCGATGAAGTTACAGTAGAGCTTACCGCCGTTCTGCGGCCCGCTGATGCCGACCGTATTGCCCTTCCCGTTCCCGCCCGGGTCCTTCTCGATGAAGGCCTTGGCCACGGCCTCGAGCTCGGCGAGATTCTTCGGGGGCTTTAGGCCGAGCTTGTCGAGCCAGTCCTTGCGGATCCACGCAACGTGATACGCGTCATCGGGCACGGCGATGTTCGGGATGGCGTACATCTTGTCGCCGAAGGTCACGGCGCTCATCGCGACTCCCTCCGACTTCTCGAACATGGCCTTCATGGCCGGCGAGGCGTACTTGTTGTACGCGTCGGTGAGGTCGGCTAGCTGCCCCGCCTCGACCATGGCCTTGAGATGCTGGTTCGTGACGGATCCAAGCGCGTCCGGAAGGTCGTTCGCCGCGATCGCGAGGTTGACTTTCTGGTAGTAGTCGGACTGGCTGCCTGCCTGCCAAGAGTTCTTGACGTCGATGTTGAGCGTCTTGAGGATGTGCCTCGAGTAGATGTTGTTCTCGGGGCTGTCGCCCTCGGGATACTTGAAGGTGGGCTCGACCTGTTTCCCGATATTGATCGTGAGGGTCTGGTCGTAGCGGCCGAACGGATCGGCTGACTGGCCGAAGGCCCATGCCCCTGCGATCGCGAGCGCGAGGAGCGCGACCGCGAACTTTTTCACCATAAGGATGCCTCCTTTTATAACGAGCGGAGAAAACTTCCGGATAAGATCGTAGCACGGGTTTCGGCGACAGGCGGAGAGGCTCCTGTCTCGAGAAAGGGACGTAGACTGTGACGAGTTATGCGGCGGAGGACAGGAGCCCTACCCGGCAGAGTACGGGAGCCTACCTTCCCGGGCCGCCTGCCGGAATGCAGTCGGGGAGAGTCCCGCCTGCTCGCGGAAGACCTTGGCGAAGTATTTCTCGTCCGCGTAGCCGACCTGCTCGGCGATCTGGGAGACCTGGGCCTCCGTTCGGATGAGGAGGAGCTTGGCCTTCTCCGCCCGCGCGCCCTGGAGGAAGTCGTTGAAGGGCTTCCCGGTGATGTCCTTGAAGCAGCGGGAGAAATAGCCGCGGCTCATATTCACGCGCCGCGCGACATCAACGGCGAAGAGGGGGCCTCCGAGCTCCTCGCCCACTATCTTGACGGCCTTCATCACCGCTCCCCGGACCGACTTCGCGTAGGCGAGGCGCTGGCTGCCCGCCGAGGCTGACTCGCGGAGCCCGCCGAGCCAGGCCTCGACGTCGGCCCAGTAATCGAAGTCGTCGGGCAGCCTCGCCTCCCGCGCGAGACTCGGATAGAATGCGCGATTCCACTCGGCCTCGAGCTCGACGAGGAGCCGCAGGAGTCTCTGGATCGGGGCTCGGGCGGCACGGAGCGAGTTCTTAAGACGCTCGTAGGCCTCGTCGTCGAAAACCCACTCGAGGGCCAAGAGCTCGCGACCGCGAGCCTCGAGGGCTGCCTCGCCTCCGCCGGCGCGACCCTCGGCCGAGGTGTCCGAGGATGCCGGATCGATCTCGTCGAGCCGCCGCGAGACGATCTTGGGCCCCCGACGGCCGTCGTAGAAGAAACCGGAGCGCCGGTACTTCCGCAAGGCGGTCTGGACGCGGCCTCGGCTCTCGCCGCAGAGGCCGGAGAGCTCGATCAGGTTCCATCCGGGCCGCGCGTCGATTTCGCGGGCGAGGCGCGCTCGCTCTTCGTCGCGGTCGATGCCGCGTGGTTCCCACCACCAGAGTCCCGTCTCGAGCTCGACCGGCCTACTCGCGCCGCGGGTGCCGAGCGCCGCGAGCCAGCGTGGGTCCTGCGACTCTCCGGCAGAGACCAAGGCAAAAACCGTCTCCGACTCGAGGTACTCGCCATCGTTGGCCGGCGCGGATAAGGACCTGCGCCTGTCCTCGAGGTAGCGGCCGCGGATGCGGCCCAAGACCTCGTCGAACCCTTCCTTGTCGAGTTGGATCTTCGCGATATAGTCGAGGGCGCCCGCCCTGAAGGCCTCCTGCGCATACTCGAGTTCCTGGTGGAAGGTGAGCACGACGAAGCGGAGGCTCGGGAACCGCTCTCGCGCCGCTCGCATGAGGTCGCCGCCCGTCATGCCGGGCATCGCGAAGTCAGTCAACATGAGATCCACGTCGTGGGAGCCAAGGAAGTCGAGCGCGTTCCGCCCATTGCTCGCCTCGCCTACTACCGTCATGCCGTAGTCGGCCCAGGGCATCGCGTGCACGAGCCCCTTCCGGGCGAGCTTGTCGTCCTCGACGACGAGAACCCTGATCATCCGCCGACTCCGCTGCTTGGGAGCGACCGCTCCCCGAGCCCGCCGGCCGCCTCCTCGACGGGAAGGCTCAGGCGCGCCTTCGTGCCCTCGCCGACGGCGCTCTCGATATCCAATGAGGCGCGTCCTTCGTAGAACGACTCGAGGACGCGCCTGACGTACCTGAGGCCGATGCCCATCACCGCCTTGCCCGACGCGGCCGCAGAATCCGGGGCCTCTCCGACGAGTTCGCGCAACTTCTCCGCGGGAATCCCGGCCCCCCCGTCGGCGACGACGACCTCGAGGCGTCGGGCGGCGCCCGGCGGGCCGACGAGTTCGATCCGTACCGCGATGCGGCCCGCTCCGGCCAGGCCGTGGAACAACGCGTTCTCGACGAGGGGCTGCAGCACGAAGCGCGGCATCACGGTCCCGAGCAGTCCCTCGCCGGCAGGGACGTCGATCGAATAATCGAAGTCGTATCGCGTCCGCTGGAGGACGATGTACTCCTCGAGCGACTCGAGCTCCTCCCCGAGCGTCGTCGCCTTTCCCGTTTTGCCGAGATTGTAGTAGAGAAGGCGGTTAAGGGCCAAGACGAGCCGGTCGAGATCCTCCTCCCCCTTCTCGACCGCGAGCCAGTGGATCGTGTAGAGGGAATTCATGAGGAAATGAGGATTGATCTGATAAAGGAGGCTCTCGATCTCCAGGTCCGCGCGCCGCTTCTCCTTGCGCTCGACCTCGACCAGGAGCTCCGCGATACGCGACTTCATATCCCGGAGCTGCGAGAAGAGGGCGTCGAACTCCGGGATCCGCGTAGGGACGGAGGCGAAGGCGGGATCGTCCCGGTCCAGCCATGCCATCTCTCGGCCGAAGATCCTCAGCGGCTGATAGACCATCCGCCAGAGGAGCAGGGCGAGGAATATCCCGAAGGCGAGGAAGGCGAGGGAGAGCATCGCCGTCTGGTCGAGCCAGCGGTTCCTTTCCTTTTCATACTCAGCATTCGGTACGAGGGAGATGACGCTCCAGCCCTGGTTGCCGGTCGCCCTGAACCAATAATAGCCCTTCGCGCGCCCGCGCTCCCCTGCCTCTCCCGGGAGGAAGTAGCCATCGACGGGGAAGGCCGCAGGAACCTCGCTGTACGCGACGCGGCCGTCGTTGTCGAGCATGAGGTGCAGCGAGTACTTCCCGACGCGATCGCTCTGCAGGATGCTCTGCGTCAGCTTGAAGCCGGACTCGACATAGACGAAAACGCCGGCCTCTCCGGGCGGGCTCACCCTACGCAGGGCGGACAGGACGTACTGGCCGCTGAAGAGGTCCTCGCTCGGATGAGGCCCGAAGTACGTGATGCCGTAGTACTTCGCGAGCACCGGCAGCGCGCCGGGAGAGAAGTCGTACTTCACCGGGATGCTCTCGAGGTCGCGCGACCCGCTCCCGTCGTCGAAGTAGTACATGATAAGCCCGACGTTCGGATTCGTGAAGGAAATGAGGTTCAGCTCGTTCCTGATGTCGAGCTTCAGCCTCGAGCGCTCATAGGGGCTCGCGCTCGCAAGGTACTCGCGCAGCATCTCCCCGACGGCGCCGTCGAGCGTGAGCTGCTGGGAGATGCGGCCGAGGTTGCGGACCGTGTTCTCGAGGAAGAGGAGGACCTGCCTGAGGCTGTCCTGTATGCCGGCCTGCGTCTTCTGGACGAGGATCGAGGAGATCGCGATATACGACACAGTAGCGATGCTGACGTAGGGGATGACGACGCCGAGGGCGAATATCAAGACGATCCGTCTCTTCAGCGTCCAGCGCATGAGCCCTCCGCCGCTGATCTTACTATCCCCCCGCACCCTGTCAAGGCGATGCCGAGGTCATGATCATCGCCATATCGCACACGTGGCGGAGAATGTACGGCTGCTCCGGCGGCGCGCAGGGCGGAGCTCCGCAACGGGAAGATCGAGGGCGCACGCTTCTTCTACGATCGGAACGGGCGACTACTCCGTGAGGGGGCGCATGAACGGACGCAGGCGGTCAATTACCGCTTCGGCACACCGCCGAGTCCTCGGATTCCGGGTAGCGGCTGCGGATCCCCTCGATGCGCGGCAGGACCTCGAAGAAGGCCTTCACGATCTCGGGATCGAACTTCTTCCCCGCTTGGGACTTTATCTCGGCGTAGACCTTCTCCGGATCCCAGGCCTCTTTGTACACGCGCCGAGAGACGAGGGCGTCGTAAACGTCCGCGACGGCCACGACGCGGCCGGCAAGCGGTATCTCCTCGCCCTTGAGCCTCCGCGCGCTCCCGTCCGGCCCCTTCTCGAGGGGCGTCCCGATGGGATTGTCCGCGCAGACGTCGACCTTGCCGGGATAGCCCGTGCCGTCCCAGTTCTCGTGGTGCGTGAGGGCCACCTGCGCCGAGATCTCGTCGAGCTCGGACTGGGGATCGGCGAAGAGCCTCGCGCCGAAGCAGGTGTGGGCCTGCATGATGAGGTATTCCTCGGGCGTGAACTTGCCCGGCTTCTTGAGGATGAGGTCCGAGATGGCGACCTTGCCGACGTCGTGGAGCATCGCGGCCATCTTGAGCGTATCCTTGGTTTTCTCTCGCTCACCGTCCGGCACTTTGTGGTTGAAGGCCCATCGGTCGTAGATCTCGGCGGCGTAGCCGGCCACCCTGTTAACGTGCGCCCCGGTTTCCTTGGGGTCGCGCATCTCGGCCATGCGGTTCATCCTGAGGATGATCGCGCGCGTCGTATAGGCGCGCTCGAGGGCGACCGTCGCGGTCGACGCGAAGTGCCCGACGATCCTCTCGTCCACCGCCGTGAACGGGATCGCGTTGCCCTCCTCGTCGAGGGCGTTGAGGACCTGGATGACGCCGAGGAGGTTCCCCGACGACGTGATCAGGGGCTGCGCGAGTATGGAGCGCGTCTTCCAGTTGTTCTGCTGATCGAAGGACGGGCTGAATTTATATGGCTTGTTCGCGGGGATCGCGTACGCGTCGGCGATCCTCAGCGCCACCCGGTTCTTGGCGGCGTAGCCGGCGACTCTCGAGTCGTCGATCGGGATGCTGAGGTTCGTGTAAGGCATCTTGTGGCCCGGCGGCAGTCGCTTTTCGATCGTGCTGTTCTGGCTGTACTTGAAGACGAGCTGGTCGCCCTCGCATACGTAGATCGTGCCCGCGTCCGCGTTCAGCACGAGCCTCGCCTCTAGGAGGATACGCTCGAGCAGAAGGTCCGCATCGTGGATCTTGCTGAGCTCAGCGTCGATCTTGAAGATGAGATCCCGGTAATCGCGCCGTTTCGTCGACATGTAAGCTCCACTCAATATTTTCGGATTTTTTAGTCTACATGTAAACCGTGGAAAAATATCACGTTTTCTATATGTTTGTTACTTCCATGGTTTATTTACAGTATTTGTTTTCCTTTCTCCTATAAGTTGTGAAAGAGTTCATATATATTATGAATGAACGTTCATTCTTTTATACGAGGCACGATATGCTGAAAGTCCTGATCACGGGCGGATTCGGGAATGTCGGTAGAAGCACCGTCGAAGCCTGCCTGGCCGCCGGCGATGCATTAACGATACTCGAGGCGGATAGTCCGGCGGCTAGACACCTCGGTCGCGCGCTCGGACGACGCTGGGCAAGGAGCGGAATCCCGCCGCGGATCGTCTTTGGCGACGTGAGAGACCCCGCGATCGCGCGGGAGGCAGTCGCGGGGCAGGATGCCGTCATCCATTTGGCCGCGCTCATACCGCCCGCGGCCGACCGCCGGCCCGAGCTGGCCAAGTCGATCAACATCGGCGGCACCGCCAACCTGCTCGCCTCATGCGCGGCGCTTCCGGCCCCGCCCCGCTTCGTCTTCGCCTCGAGCGTCGCGGCCTACGGCGACAGACTCGCGGACTATTGGATCAAATCCACGGATCCCTTGAGGCCGAGCCCCGGCGACGAGTATGGCAGGACGAAGGTCGAGGCCGAGGCCCTCGTGCGGGGGTCCGGGTTGCCCTTCGTCATCCTGCGGCTCTCGGCCATCATGTCGCGGAAGAAGCTCGATCCCGATCCCATCCTCTTCTCGATGCCCCTGGCGACTAAGCTCGAGATCTGCCACACCGAAGACACGGGCAGGGCCTTCGCCCGCGCGGCGAGGAGGGACGAGGCGCTCGGCCGCGTCCTCGACATAGGCGGAGGCGCGGGCTGCAGGTGCGATTATCGCGGATTCCTCGACCGCATGTTCAGTCTCCTCGGGATAGGCGGCATAGGCGGGCGAGCCGGCGTGCCGGAGTCGGCCTTCGCCTCCTCCGGCTTCCACTGCGGCTGGTACGCAGACTCGGATGAGGCCGACGGAGTGCTCGGATTCAGGCGCAAGAACCTCGAGGACTACTACGCCGAAGTCGCGCGTGAGACGCGATGGCTCCGCCCCCTGGCGTCCCTGGTCGCGCCGATCGTCAGATCGAGGCTCGTGGCCGCGAGTCCCTTCTTCACGCGCTGACGCGACTATGTCCCTTCGGGCGGGGGCGGGACTATCGTAATACCGAAGGAATTCTCGATCGACATTCTGATGAAATCGAGCACGTCCTCGGGCCCGACATCGATGCCCGCTTTGCGCGCGACCCTGACGGCGTCCAGCGACCCGAGAAAGTAGACGGTAATCGCGGCCATCGCCGTCCTCGTGTCGAAGTCGAGGGCGATCCCGCGCGACGCCGCGAGCTCAGCGATAAGGCCTGAAATCAGACCCGCGAGCCGCTCGAGCTTATCCTCGAGGCCCGCGCCCCTGTCCGCCTCGGCCAGGATGATCGAGATGAGGTCAACGTCGCTGAAGAGGCCGGGCAGAAAGCGGTAGACTACGAGGGTGAGCTTGTCCTCCGGACTGCCGGCCGCGCCCAGGGCCTCGGCGAGCGACTCGTAGAAATCCTCCCATCCTTCGTCAATGACGCAGCGGAACACCTCTTCCTTGCCCTCGAAGTACGTATAGATCGAGCCGACGGGCAGCTCGGTCTCGCGCGCGATGTCCGCGACCGAGGTTCCGTGGAAGCCCTCGGCCGCGAAAAGTCGCTTCGCGGCGGCGAGGATGGCCTGCCTCTTCTCCTCGTTCCTTTCCCGCGCCATCGCGCTACGCCTCCTCGAAGACGCCGCGCGACCGGTCCTTCTTGACGCGGTCCCAGGGGAAGGCCCTTCCGTTCATGACGATGTACACGCCGCGCGGGAGGAGCTGGACCGCCGCGAAGGCGGTGCCGAAGTTGAACAGGGCGTCGGAGCCCTGCACCTGATACGGGACCATGGCGCCGGTCAGCACGATGGTCTTCGGAAGGCCGGCGGGTCCGATGAGGCGAGCCGTCTCGGCCATGGTGTCCGTGCCATGCGTGATGACGATCCTGTTTTCTTCGGCGCGCTCGCAGGAGGCGAGCACTGACCTGCGATTCTCGTCCTGCATCTGAAGACTGTCGACGAGCTGGTTGAGCTCGATACGAACCGGCACGGTTACCCGCGTCAACTTCAGGATTTCGGGAAGATTACTTTCCTTGAACGTGAGCTCGCCCTTGAGCTCATCGTAGGCTTTATCAAAAGTCCCCCCCGTCACGATGACGCGAACAGGCTCAGGCATCATGCGATTACTATGCGCGCACCGAGGAACCGGAACAAGCCGGGGCCGCGCGCGATTACTTCCGGTGATGGTACTCGGAAGAGATACTTGACGCTTTTTAACATATCCATAAAATGACGCCCCATTCTGTCTACTATAAGTATTGAAAGGGAGTATCGCCAAAACAATGAGACATCGAATATTATTTATTTCCGCAGTAATAATTTGCTGCATCCTACCATCATGCGGCAATACATCGGGCACTAACGATCCGGAACTCGAAAAACTCGCCTCGATGAACGAAGGCGATATCGCCGGCTATCTCCATGACCTCGGTTCTCGGGATTCCATTACGCCGTATTTCCGCGACGAGGCCGCTCGGAAAGAAGTAATCAAGTTCTTCTCGTCGCTCGCTCGGTCTGAGAAGATCGCGAACGCGATTTTGCAGAACGCAGACAGGAATGGAATCAGTCCCTCGCTGGCCTTCGCCCTTGCGCTCGAGGAATCCAGGTTCAAGGCCGACGCGATTCACGACAACGGCGATTCGATCGATCGCGGACTCTTCCAGCTCAACTCGAAGTCATTCCCGCGTCTCGGCCCGAGCATGGTCTATGATCCCGAGATCAACGCCCGGTACGGCCTGGCGCACTTAAGGTACTGCCTGGACGAGGGCGGAAACGAGGTCGCGGCGCTTGCCATGTACAACGCGGGCAACGGACGGGTCGGAAGGGGCGCGACGCCGCGGAAGACCCTCGACTACGTCTACCGTGTCCTCGCCTATGAAGGGAACATCGCAAATCTGTTCGAAGCGAAGGTAGCGTCGAAGGTTCGAAAGCCGCTTCCCGTGCTGGCGATGGGGGAGCGGGAGGAGGAGATTTTCAAGGATTGATTTTTTTCAAACGTTAGCGTTTCCCCAAACGTTAACATTTTACCAAACGTTTGCAGATTTCCAATCGTTAGGACCGCACCTCATCGCCTCAGATTCCACGCTCTCGTATTGAAGCGCGTACGGCCGAATACCTCGGCTGCCGCAGTCTCAGTCGGCGTGAGGCGATCCGGAAAAAGCTCGGCGTCCCACGCCTTCGAGCAACCCTCCGCCAGTGCGCGCGCCGCCTCGTCGAATCTGACCTCCCGCTCGAGGACGTCCCGGAGCGATGTCACACGGCCTTCCGCGCGGGGCTCAGGCCTCCCGCGCAGCTTCTCGCTCGGCACCCTGAGCACGGAGAACATGCGCCGGGCATCGAGGCCGAGGAGCACAGTCCCATGCTGGAGAAGGCATCCGCGCCTTCGCGTCTGCGCGTTGCCCGACACCTTCTTGCCGTTCACGGCGATGTCGTTGATCGGGACAAAGGACGCCTTCGCGCCTAGCAGGCCGAGGCCGGCGACGATGCCCGCGCAGATGAGGCGGTAGGACTCGAGGATGTCGTCGGGCGCGAGCGGGTGCCCGAGCGGCGCGACGAGCGAATAGGTGATCTCCTCGTCGTGAAAGACGGCGCCGCCCCCGGTCAGCCTGCGGACTGCGTCGACCTTGGCGGACGCGCAGGCGGCGAGGTCGACCTCGGCCTCCATTGATTGAAAATAGCCGATCGTCACGCAGGGCGGCGACCATCGATAAAGCCTGAGGGTCGGCGGCGAGGTCCCCTCGGCTACGGAGGAGATGAGGGCCTCGTCCGTCCCCATGTTGAGCGCGCCCGGCAGGGCGCCCGAGCTAATCAGCCTGAGCCGCATCCGCTGCCTCCATGAGGGCTCGGGCGATGTCTTCCGGCTCGGCGCCGATGATCTGCATCCGCTGGTCGGCGAAGAGGGCCAGGGCCGTCTCGCCGAGCCTGTCCGCGGGGACTCCGACGAGGTCGGCCTCGGCCGCCTCGAAGAGGTCCTCGGGATAGGCGAAGAAGTCGCCGCACACCGAAGCCTTGATGATCGATCCAGACTCCATCTCGACCTCGACGCGGAGGAGCTTTCCGCCCGGAATTTTCACGTCGCGCCTCGCTATCAAGGCGCCGTTCTCGCATCGCCGCGCTCGGCGGTCTCGAAGCCGCGGCGCGCGTGGAAGCTCGTTCGCGCCAGGGGAGCGGAGACGACGAGCGAGAAGCCCCGCGCGCGGGCGTCCTCGGCGTAGCGGTCGAAGGACTCGGGGGCGACGTACTCGACCACCTCGACCTGTGCGGCGGAGGGCCTCAAGTACTGTCCGAGGACGAGCGCCTCGCAGCCTGAGCGGCGCAGGTCGTCCATCGTCCGGAGTACCTCGTCGCGCGACTCGCCGAGGCCGAGGAGGAGGCTCGACTTCGGCATGGGCCCGCCTCCGTGGTCGGCGACGAGCGAGATCGTGCGGAGGCTCGCGCCGTACGAGGCGCGAGCGTCGCGGAACCCCTGGAGCCGCTCGACCGTCTCCACGTTATGCGCTACCACATCGGGCAGGGCGTCGAGCACGACTTCGATCTCGCCCTCGCGGTAGTCGGGGATGAGGAGTTCGACGCGACAGCCCGGATTCGCTTCCTTGACGGCGCGCGCGCAGGCGGCGAAGTGGGCCGCCCCCCGGTCGGGCAGGTCGTCGCGGTCTACGCTCGTTATCACGGCGTACTCGATGCCCAGCTCGGAGACGGCGCGCGCCATCCTCTCGGGCTCGTCGGGAGCGAGGCTCTCCCCCGCCCTCCCGTGATCGACGGCGCAGAATCGGCAGGCGCGCGTGCAGGTCCTGCCGAGCGTCATGAAGGTCGCAGTGCGCTCTCCCCAGCACTCGGCCTTGTTGGGGCAACGAGCCGAGTCGCAGACGGTCGCGAGGCGGTACTTACCGAGGACTTCCGAGACGCGCCGCCAGCCCTCGCCCGAGGGCGGCGCGGTCCTGATCCACGGCGGCTTGCGGGCCGCCAGCGTCTTGCGGGCCGCGGCCCCGAGCGGGCCGCTCATCAAGGCTCGGCGACGCGTCCTTCGCGGGCGCGCTCCGACTGTGCGGCGCGGGACGAGGACTGAGAGGGCCTGCCCCTCGGCCTCGGCTCGGAGCTTCGAAGCGATGAAGCGAGGAGGCTCGCGGCTTCCGAGAGGCCGGAGGCGTCCTCGCGACCGAGGACGGCCACCTGGAATATCGTGGCCTCGATGAGCGCGTAGAAGAGATTGTCGGCGGCCTTGACCGAGAACGAGGAGAACTCGCCCCGCTTCTGTCCCTCGATGAGGACGCCGGCGAGGATGTGGCGCATGCGGATAGTCCGCCTGCGAACGCGCTCGTCCGGATCGCCGTCCGCCGCGCGGAGGTGATCGAGGTAGCCGAGGATGACCGTCAGGAGCCTGCGGTTCGACGCGCACGCGGTGACCACTATGCTCAGGATGGCCGACAGCTTCTCGGGCTGAGTCCTCGACGTATCGGCGGCGACGGTCTTTACCTCGGCCTCTATCTTCTCCGTGAAGAGCTTGATGCTGAATGAGAAGATCTCGCGCTTATTCTTGAAGTAAAGGTAGAGAATCGTGCGCGTTATGCCGCAGCGCTCGGCGATCTTCTGGAAAGTGGTGTCCTCGTAGCCCTCGTCGACGAAAACGTCGAGGGCCTTCTCGAGTATCTCGCGCTTGCGCTTTTCATGCTCGATGGTGATTGACAAGTTCACCGCCTCCGTCTTTATGTAAGTATATCAATTACCGCCCGTTCGTGGAAGTCCGGAAACGCCGCTCGCCTTGTTGACGGCCTCCCCCTCGGCTACTATCGATTCGTGGAGGATACTCGGATGCGCGGAATAAAGAAGGCTCTCGTCGCGAGGCTGGCCGCCATCGAGGGACCGGGACCTCTGTCCGCCGTTCCAGGCGATCGGATCATGGAATTCCACGTCTCCCGCGAGGCCCGCGACAGGCTGGGAATCGAGGGTTCGCTCTTCTCCAGCTCGGGCAACGTGATCCTTCCCGACTTCAGGGCCGCGCGACTCCTCGCGCGCCGGATCAACGAGCGGATCGACGCGGCCCTCCTCCCCGAGCGAGCCGTGCGCGCCGGCAAGCTCAACGCGATGGCGCTCATCGACGAGATCCTCCATTACGTCGCTCGGCTCTTCCGCGAGCGCGCGGCGCCGAACTCCTTCGCTCTCGCGCTGGCGGACCTCGAGGCCTCGCTCGGGGCCGAAAGGACGGATGCCCTCCTCCTCGCCTTCGTCGAGCGCTTCCCTCCCGCTTCGGTCTACGCGGGGCGCGAGAGCGCGAAGGCCTGGCTCGCCGGCTCGTCGCCCGGCGCGCCGAACCGAGAGGCCGCCCTCGAGGAGATGATCCTCCTGCGCTTGGCGAACGAGAACCCCGCCTTCGGACCCTTCCGTTTCCTCTTCGACGAGGCCGTTCTCGCGACGCCGGGAAGCCCTGAGGCCGAAGCCTATGAGGCGGCGCTGCCGATCCTCGAGCGTCGCTTCGCCGCCCTCCCCTCCTTCGGGCCCGATGGGCAGGATCTCATCACCCTGCTGCGCAGCCCGGCCGCGGCGGCGCCATTCTCGCTGCCCGGCCAGCTCGACTTCATACGCAGCCGCTGGGGGCTTCTCCTCGGCGATATGCTCCTCCGGCTGCTCGGCGCGCTCGACCTCATGCGCGAGGAAGACAAGCCGCGCTTCCCGGGGCCCGGCCCGACACGGGCCTACGTCTACTCGGGAATGGAGCGCGAGTACGAGCGCTTCAGCCAGGACAAGGACTGGATGCCCAACGTCGTCATGATCGCGAAGAGCGTCCTCGTCTGGCTCTGGCAGCTCTCGCGCTCGTACCGCCGCGACATCAGGACCATCGACGCAATCCCCGACGAGGAGCTCGACGAGCTGGCCTCGCGCGGGATCAACGCGCTCTGGCTCATCGGCCTCTGGGAGCGCAGCCCCGCGAGCGCCGAGTTGAAGCGCCGCTGCGGCAATCCCGAGGCCGCGAGCTCGGCCTACTCGCTCTTCGACTACGAGATCGCGGCCGAGCTGGGGGGCTGGAGCGCGCTCGAGCGGCTGCGCGAGAAGTGCGGCTGGCGCGGCATCCGCCTCGCGGCCGATATGGTGCCCAACCACACGGGGCTGGACTCGACCTGGGTCAGGGACCGGCCCGACCTCTTCATGCAGTCGGACTCCTGCCCCTTCCCGGGCTACAGCTTCAACGGAGGCGATCTCTCCGGCGACGGCCGCGTCGGGATCTGGATCGAGGACCACTACTACGACCGAACGGACGCCGCGGTCGTCTTCAAGAGGCTCGACAGGTCGTCGGGCAAGGTTTCGTACGTCTACCACGGCAACGACGGCACGGGCTTGCCCTGGAGCGACACGGCCCAGATCGACTTCCTGAAGAAAGAGGCGCGAGACGCGGTGGCCGAGCGAATCCTCCACGTCGCGGCCAACTTCCCCATCATCCGCTTCGACGCGGCGATGATCATGGCGCGGAAGCACTTCCGCCGGCTCTGGTATCCCGAGCCGGGCTCGGGCGGCGACGTCCCCTCGCGATCGGAGCGCGCCCTCTCGGCCGAGGATTTCGACCGCGCGATGCCGAACGAGTTCTGGAGGGAGATCGTCGATCTCTGCGCCGAGCGCGCCCCGGACACGCTCCTCCTCGCTGAGGCCTTCTGGATGATGGAGGGCTACTTCGTCCGCACTCTGGGCATGCATCGGGTCTACAACTCGGCCTTTATGAACATGTTGAAGCGCGAGGAGAACGCGAAGTACCGCGAGACGATCCGCAATACGCAGGAGTTCGACAAGGACGTCCTCAAGCGCTTCGTGAACTTCATGAACAATCCCGACGAGGAGACCGCGGTCGCACAGTTCGGCAAGGGCGACAAGTACTTCGGCGTCTGCACGATGATGGCGACTATGCCGGGGCTGCCGATGATCGGCCACGGCCAGATAGAGGGCTTCGAGGAGAAGTACGGCATGGAGTACCGCCGGGCCTACAGGGACGAGGCGCCCGACCCCGGCCTCATCGAGCGGCACGAGCGCGAGATATTCCCACTGCTCAAGCGGCGCCGTCTCTTCTCGGGCGTCGAGCGCTTCCTCCTCTACGACTTCGTCGCTCCCGATGGCTCCGTGAACGAGAACGTCTTCGCCTACTCGAACGGCGACGGCGCCGAGAGCGCCCTCGTCCTCTACAACAACGCCTTCGCCCGCGCCGAGGGGAGGATCCGCGATTCCTGCGCGTACGCCGAGAAGCTTCCCGCCGGGCAGAAGCGCTCGACGCGGTCCGCCCTCGCGGCGGCCCTCGCCCTGGCCGGCGGCGGGGAGCGCGGCCGCTTCGCGGTCTTCCGCGAGCAGCGCGCCGGGCTGTGGTTCATACGACGCTCCGACGACATAGCGCGCGACGGCCTGAGAGTCCTGCTCGACGGCTATCAGTCGCAGGTCTTCCTAGACTTCTTCGAGGTCGCGGACGACGGCCGCGGCATCTATTCGGCCGTCCATGACGCGCTGGGCGGCGCAGGGACTCCGGACTTCTCCGCGGCGGTCCAGGACGTCGCCCTGAAGGATCTCTACGCGGCGCTCGCGGCCCTCGCTACGCCGGCGCTCATCGCCTGGGCGAGGTCCCTCCCGTCGGGCAAGCCGACGATGAGCGCCGCGGCCGCGGCAAAGGCGGCGCGACTTCCCGCCCTCGCCTTCTACTCCACGACCCGCGCTTTCCTCCGGGAAGAGGCGGCAGAGGAAGGGCTTCCGGGAGATCCGGAGCCGAAGGCAGCCCGATCGAGCACGTCCGACCCGGCCGCGCGCGCCGAGGCTCTGGCGAAGTCCCTCGCTCGCGCAGATGAGGCCGCGGCCAAGGCCGCTGCAGCCCGATTCATGGACGCGATCGCCCGGCTCGCGCGCCTTCCGTCGGCCGCGAAATCCGGCGCGGGCGCCAAGGGCCGCTCGCGCGACGCCGAGGCTCTCACGCTCCTCGAGCGCGAGCTCGCGGCGCCGGGCAGGGCCGAGCTCGCCTTCTGCTACGCCGTCCTCGACGGCCTCGCGCCGCTCTGCGGAGCCGGCGCCGCATGGAAAGACTCGGACGCGGCCGAGGGCGCGCGAAGGCTGGTCGACCGCTTCTGCTTCGACCGCAAGCTCAGGGAGACGCTCAGGGACTCGGGCATGCGCGGCGACGAGGCGTACAAGGGCATCGCGCTCGCGAAGGCGCTCCTCCCGCGGCTCGGGGCGGTCCTGTCCGTCGATCCCGAGCCGCTCGCCTTCCTGGCCGGAGCCGCGCCGGACGACGAGCTGCGCGCTCTGTTGAGCGTGAACGTCTTCGAGGGCACGACCTGGATCGGGAAGGAAAGGCTGGAGGAGGCCGCGGCGGCCGGCGCGCTCTTCGGTGCCGTTTGCGGCCGCGCGCCCGCGGTGGAGGCGGGGGCCGAGTGGCTTCGCGGGCAGGCAATAAAATACGCGCGTTGCGCGCTCGAGATCGTCGAGGGAGCGGCCCGCGCCGGCTACCGGCTCGATCTCCTCGCGGCCGGCTTCGCGAAAGCCGCGACCCCCAAGATCGCGCCGTCGAAGAAGGCCGCGCAATCAACGAAACCCGCGCCCGCGAAGTCAGCGGCTCCCAGGCCTGCCAAGGCGAAGGCCGCTCCGTCGGCGAAACGCGCTCCGACAAAGGCCGCGAAGAAGCCGGCGCCGAGGGCCAAGAAGGCGGCCGCGAAGACAGAGGCGAAAGCGAAGAAGCCAGTCCCGCCCAAGAAGCCCACGACGAAAGGAAGCAAGAAGCGATGAGCTCCGACCTCGCTCCCATCGATCACAGGACGATCTCGAAGGACGTCTGGAGCCTCCTCTCGGGCGACTGGATGCTGGTGACCGCAGGGTCGACCTCGGCGTGGAACACGATGACGGCATCCTGGGGCGGATTCGCCGTGGCATGGAACCTCGATCTCGCCATCGCGCTCGTCCGTCCCTCGCGCTATACCTATGAGTTCATGGAAAAGTCGGAAGGCTTCACCCTGTCCTTCCTCCGCGAGGGCATGCGCGAGGCGCTCAACGTCTGCGGCTCGAAGTCGGGCAGGGACTGCGACAAGGCGAAGGAGGCAGGCCTGACGGCCAGGGACTTCGGCTCGCCCTCGGGCTCCCCGAGGATCGCCTTCGAGGAGGCCCGCCTCGTGATCGCCTGCCGCAAGGTCTTCGCCCAGGACCTCGCGGCCGACTCCTTCGTCGATCGATCGTTGCTTCGCGAGCACTACGCGAAGGGCGACCTGCACAGGCTGTACGCGGGCGCCATCGAGGGAGCGTGGGCGACGGGACCCGCGCGGGACAAGCGCGGGCGATGAACCTCGGCGTCGAGGACATCGTCTTTCCCGCGCTCGCGGACCGCGACGCGCGCTTCGTCTTCCCGAGCGGCATCTGCGCCGAGTCCTGGCTCGCGCGGTCGCTGGAATCCGGCGGGGCGCGCGCCCTCGAGTCCGGCCGCTTCCTCGGATGGGACAGGTTCAAGGAGGAGGCCGCGCGCCTGGACGGCAGGACGCCCGTCGATGATCCGATCCGCAGGATATTCGCGGCGCGCGTCCTCGAGGACAACGCGCAAAGGCCCTTCTTCTCGGCGATAATCCCCCCCGAGTACGCGTCCGAGTGGGAGCCCTTCGCGGGTTATCTTGCCTCCAAGCTGCCCTTCCTCGGGCGCCTGCCGGAAGCGCTGCGCGCCGCGGGCGCGAGGGACGATCCCAGGGCCTCCGATTGGCTCGAGCTGCGCGCCCGCTACGTGGCCTTCCTCGCCGACCTGGGCCGCGTCGAGCCTTCCTACGAGCCGCGCTCGCTCGGCGCGGTCCGAGGCAAGACGGCGATATTCTTCCCCGAGCTCATCGAGGACTTCCGCGAGTACGAGGCCGCGCTCGCCTCATGCCCCTCGATCCGCGTCGTAACCCTGCCGTCCGGCGCCCCCCGCGCGCGCCTGCGTAGGCCCGAGACGGCATTAGGCGAGCTGCGCGATACGCTCTCCGAGATCGGCAGGCTGCTGGACGACGGCGTCGAGGCAGCCGACATCGCGGTCACGATCGCGGGCCTCGACCGATACCTGCCCTATCTCGAGCGTGAGGCTTCGCTGCTCTCCGTGCCGATCGTCTCGCGCTCGGGCGTGAGCCTCGCGGCTACGTCGGGAGGCCGGCTCTTCGCGGCGCTGCGAGAGGCCGGGTCCTCCGACTTCTCGTACGACGCGCTCCGAGACCTCCTCGCCTCGCCCGCGTGGCCTTGGAAGGACCGCGAGCTGGCCCGCGCGCTCCTGGCCGAGGGCCGCAGGCTCCACGTCGTCGCGCCCTGGGTCGAGGGCGGCCGCAAGATCGACGCCTGGGAGCGCAGCCTCTCGGGCCGCCTGGCCTCGTGGTACCGCGTCCTGCGCAGGAGGATCGCGGACGTGACCGGGGCCGAGAGTTTCGCGGCGCTGCGTAAATCGTATAACGTCTTCCGGTCGGAGTTCCTCGCGCCCGAGCGGGAGGCCTGGGACGAGGGAACGGACCTGAGCCTCGCCCGCTGCGTCGAGGAGCTCGGGAAGCTCGTGGACGCCGAGAAAGCGACGGGGCTCCGCGCGGGAAGGGCGTCCTTCGGCATCCTCGCGCGCGTCCTCGAGGACACTGTCTACGTCAAGGCCGACAGGGAGCCCGGCGTGAGCGTGAGCGACTGGAGGGTCTCGGCGGGGATCTACCCTGATCGCCACTTCGTCCTCGGGGCCTCGCAGGACGCGCTCTCGGTGCCGAAGCGCGGCTTCGACTTCCTGGGCGAGAGCCTCCGCAAGCGGGTAGGCGCCGCCCTCTACGGCGATCCAGCCGATGCCGACCGCGACGCGGGGCCCGACTTCATCAAGGCCTACGCCCTTTCGGGAGCCTCCGTCTCCTTCTCGTGCCCGGAAGTCGGATGGGACGGAGAGACCGCCGTCCACGGCTACCTTTTGTCGCTCTGCGAAGAGGAGACAGGCGTGAAGACGGCGGCGGGCGCGCGCGACGCCTCGTACCGAGACGAGGCGGCCTGGCTCTCGGGCCGAGGGAAGGCGCCCGATCGTCTCCATCGCGCTCAGAAGGCGGGCCTCGCGGCGGCGGCCGAGGTCGGAGAGCTCGCCTCCGCCGAGGATCTCGCGCTCGAGGGCGCGACCGCCGCGCGGGCGGCGGACTCGCTCAGGCGAAGGCGACTTGACGGCACGGTCGAGGAGCTTCGGAGCATCGACGCGACGGCGATCGACTATTACCTCGCCTGTCCCTTTAAGTACCTCTACCTCCGACTCCTCAAGGCCGGCAGCGAGAGCTCGGGCATCGACTTCGTCGACGCGCTCTTCCTCGGGGACGTCTACCACGAGGCCCTCGCGCAGCTCTTCGCGCGCATCCGCGCGGAGGACGGCCGCTTCAGGCCGGAACGGCGCGACGCGTACCGTGCCCTCGTCGGGGACTGCCTCCGCCTCGCCTTCGAGCGCCTCGCCCGGCAGCGCGGAAGCTTCGTCGCGATCGTTCTCGAGGCCTATCGCGGCAGGCTCGAGGGCTACCTGCGGCTGATCGTCGACGCCGAGGCCGAGAGCTTCCCGAACCTCGAGGTCGGCCCGATCGAGGAAGAGCTCGAACTGCCCTATCCCGATCTCGCCGGCGGCTTCGCGCTCAGGGGAAGGATCGACCGCGTCTCGCGCTCGGAGCTGGGCGCGATCATCGTGGACTACAAGAAAGGCAAGGCGCCGGAGAAGGCCAGGGTGGCTCCCAACGCGGAGGGCGCGATCGCCGAGGCCCAGATACCCTGTTATCTTCGCCTCGTCTCGTCCGCGATAGCCGACGGCAGGCCGGACTACGGCGAGGGAATCGACTCGGCCTGGTACTATCCGATCGAGGGCGACGCGAGGACTCCGGCCGCCCGGCCGATACGCGCCTTCGGCGACGCCGACGACAAAGGGCGCGGCGCCTACGTCCCGCGCGACGCGCTCGGTTCCTTCCTCGACGCCTTCGACTCGGCGCTGCGCGGCGCGGCCGAGGGAATCGCGGCCGGCTCCTTCCCGCTCGCGCCGAAGGACGCCCAGAGGGACGTTTGCGAGGGCTGCGACGCGAGGGGAATCTGCCGCGAGCGCTACGCGCTGCGCTTCCGGTCCTCGGACGCCGCGCCTCGCCGGGGCCGCGGAGAGCGGCCGTGAGCGGGCGCAGGCACAGGCGGGCCGAGGAGCTCGAGGGCGCTCAGCGCAAGGCCGCCGAGGCGACGGGCAACGTCGTCGTCGCCGCGGGCGCGGGCTCGGGAAAGACGACCGTCCTAGCCGCGCGCTATGTCCGCCTCCTCGAGACCGGAAGGATGGAGTCGGGGGAGCGCGTCGGCTGCCGCAACATACTCGTTCTCACCTTCACCCGCAAGGCCGCGGCCGAGATGTACGGCCGCATCTACGGCGCGCTCGCCGAAGCAGCGGCCAAAGCGGCCGCGTCGACGGCGGACCCCGATCTCGCGGCTCACCTCGCATCCTGCCTCTCGGACTTCTCCCAGGCGCAGATATCGACCTTCGACTCCTTCGCCGCGCGCATCGCGCGATCGGGCTCCGCCCGCTTCGGCGTCGCTCCGGACTTCGCGATCGACGAAGAGCGCGCGAGGAAGGCCGCCAGCGAACTCGCCCTCTCCTTCCTCCTCGAGCGCAGGGAGGACGAGGCCGTCCGCGAGCTCGTCTCGGCCCTCGGATTCGAGGGCGTCCGCGAGGACGTGCTCGCCGCCCTGGCCGTCGACAGGATGAGCGTTTCCTCGCCGCCCGATTTCGCGGCCTTCCACGCCGCGCAGGGACCAAGGCTCGCGGCGATGGAGTCCGCGGCCCGCGACGAGCTGCTCGACATGCGCGCCGGCGTCCTCGAGTACGCCGGCCTCAAGACGACCGATACGTCGAAGCGCTGGCTCGACGCGATGTCCGCCGAGCCCGGGAACGACGACGAGTCATTCACCGCCTTCGCCGCGAGCCTCGAAGGGCTGCGCAAGCCGGGCTCGAATTCGAAGGACGATCTTTCCCGCTACCTCTCGGGCGCGGCCGACGATATCAGGAAGGCGGCCGGGGCCTATCGAGGCATCGTCGCGACCAAGGCCGCCCATCCCTCTAGGCTCGGACTCTACCGCCTCCTCGACGACTACCGAGCGAGGTGGGACGTTGCGCGGCGGAGGGCCGGGGCGCTTTCGTTCCACGACGTGGCCCGGCTCGCTCTCGACACTCTCGAGGCCGACGACGAGCTCAGGCGATACTACCAGGGGCTCTACCGCTACGCGATGATCGACGAGTTCCAGGACGACAACGAGCTGCAGAAGCGACTGCTCTTCATCATCGCCGGCGATGGGCGCGGAAATCTCGCGAAGGACAAATTGTTCTTCGTCGGCGACGAGAAGCAGTCTATCTATCTCTTCCGCGGCGCGGATGTTTCGGTCTTCAGGCGCCTGTCGAAGGAGCTCGGGACCGAGGATATACCTCTATCGCGCAACTTCCGCAGCGAGCCGGGCGTCATCGACATGATCAACGCGATCTTCCCGAGCGTAATGGCTCCCCGCGACGAGCGGAGGGGGCATGAGGACTACGAGGCGCGCTTCGAGGAGTTGGCCTCCAGGGAGGCGACGGGTGGCGTGACGCCCCGCTTCGTCTATCTCGAGCTGCCGTACCGGGGCGGCCGCGCGGCGGGCGCCGGCGGCCCCGATGGCGAGACCCGCCTCGCGGGGCGCGAGGCGGCCGAGTGCGAGGCCTGGGAAGTGGCGCGCATCGTGCGCGACGTCGTCGAGTCGGGATCGCTCCTCGTGGCCGACCGCAAGGCCGGCGCGGCGCGCCCCGCTCGCTACGGGGACTTCGCCATACTCCTGCGGTCCACGGGCAAGCAAGTCCACTTCGAGAAGTACCTGCGCCTCCTCGGCGTTCCCTACGCCTCGGAGAACGCCTGCGGGCTCTTCTCCGAGGCGGCGGCCTGCGACATCTACTACGCGCTCAGGCTCGCCCTCTATCCCGACGACCGCAACGCCCTCGCCGCGTACCTCCGCTCGCCCTTCGCCGGCCTCTCCGACGAGGCGATCGTCCGCATCCTCCTCGAGGCCGGCGGCCCCGGCTTCGACCCCCTCGGCGCCGAGGCCGAGGCGCTCGTCCCCGAGGCCGACCGCGCCGGTCATCGCCGCGGCGCCGCGACGATAGCCCGCCTCTCCGCGCGCGTCGACCGCGAGAGCATCGCGGCCTCGGTCTCCTACCTGTGGTTCGAGGCGGGCTACCGGGCCGCCCTCCTCCGCGACCCCGTTGCCTCGGCCTTCGAGGAGCACTTCGAGCTCGTCCACTCGATGGCGGCGGCGGCGGACGAGCGGGGATCCTGCCTCGACGCCTTCGTCGGCGAGCTGGAGCTCCTCGTCGGCGCGCCGGACAAGCTCGAGATCGACCTGCCGCGCGACAGCTCGTCGGGGGTCAGGATCATGACCGTCCACAAGTCGAAGGGCCTCGAGTTCCCGATAGTCGTGCTCCCGCAGGCGAATAACGCGGGCTCCGACCGCTCGGCGCGCGAGGCCTGGTTCTGGGACGACGAGATCGGCCCGACCTTCAAGCCCCCCGCCGCGATCGGCGCAAGATCGCGCAACGCCTTTTTCGATCACTCGAAGGAGAGGCGCGAGGCCATGGAGGCGGCGGAGCTGAAGCGCCTGCTCTACGTCGCCCTGACCCGGGCCGAGTCGCACGTCATCGTCACCGCGACGGAATCCAGGAACGAGGACTCGAAGGGGCGCAGCTTCCGCTCCCTCCTCGCGTCCGGCCTCGGCCTCTTCGAGCCGCCGTCGCCGCTGGCATCGAGCGAAGGCGCGCCGCCGAGCGCGGAGGCTCAGGCGCCGACCCTCGACCTTCCGTCCTTCGGCCGGCTCTCGGCCCTGGACTCGGGCGCGCTGGTCGGCCTCATCCCCGAGCGGAGCGACATCGAGTACTTCGCCCTGGTCGGCGGAGCCCGGCGGTCCCCGGGCGACGAGCGAGCGACGCTGCGCGCGGCCGCGGCCATCCCCGCCTTTGAGCGCCGCGCGGTTTCAGCCAACGTCTCAGTGACAGACATCGCCGAGGGCGCGGCCGCGACGGCGCCCGGGATGGAGGGCGGCAAGGCCCTCGACGTCGATCCCGCTCTCGCGCCGCCGGCCTCCCTTCCTCCGACGGCCTGGGGCGAACTCGTCCACGAGGCCCTCGAGTCGCGCCAGGCGCCCGCGGGGGGCCGCGATCGGCCGTTCCCGAGCGCCGCGCTCCGCGACCGGCTCGAGGACGCGCTCGGGAGCGCCGCGGCCGCGACCAAGGCCGTCGCCAGGGCCGAGGCCCTCGCGGAGGTCTTCGCGCGATCGGAGCTCGGCGCTCGCGCCGCGGCATCGCGCGAGAAGGCCGTCGAGCTGGAGGTCGCCATAGCGCTCGATCCGGCGCCGCTCTCGCCCCGCTGGGCGCGAGGAGTCATCGACCTCGCCTTCGTCGAGGCGGACCGCGTCGTCGTCGTGGACTACAAAACCGACGTGACGATTCGCCCGGCCGGCCACGCCGCGCAGCTGGGCGCCTACGCGCGCGCGGCCGAGGCTATCTTCGGCAAGCCCGCGGAGGCTTGGGTCTTCTATTTGTATGGCGGGGGACGCGCGATTCGGCTCGACGCCTTTGACTGCGCGGATCGCGAATCGCCAACTATTACGTAACTATCCATAGAAACATTGTGTTATTCCGCGTTTTCCGACAATACCTGCAAGTATTGATATTTTTGATTTTTCTCACATAATTATTAGGAATGAATAATACGCATAATGCCGACCAATTATCGAGTACAGTGATGATCGGGTCTCGGGTTAACGCGCGCATCGTGGCGATGAGCGGCTTGCGGGAAGCCCGCGTCGGCCTATACTTCTAGAGAGCAGCCGAATGAACAACGAGAGGATATTGATAGTCGAGGACGAGAAGATCATCGCTCTCGACCTCCAGCGCCGCCTCGAGCGATTCGGGTTCTCGGTCGTCGGGATGGCGGCCTCGGGCTCCGAGGCCATCGATCTCGCCAAGGATCGAGAGCCCGACATCATCCTCATGGATATCAGGCTCGAGGGCGAGATGGACGGCATCGAGGCCTCGAAGCGCATCCGCGCGAAATACGCCATCCCCGTCATCTTCCTGACAGCCTACACCGACGAGAAGACCCTCGACCGAGCCAAGGAGGTCGAGCCCTTCGGCTACATCCTCAAGCCCTTCAAGGAGCGCGAGCTCTACACGACGATCGACATCGCCCTCTATAAGAACAGCATCGACAAGAAGCTCCGCAAGCAGGAACGTCTCTTCTCCGCCATGCTCCACTCGATCAACGACGGCATCATCGCGACGGACACCGAGCTGACGGTGAGCTTCATGAACTCCGTCGCCGAGGAGATCACGGGCTGGAGCGAGGCCTCCGCCAAGGGCAGGAACATCGGCGGCGTCGTCCCCATCCTGGACCAGCGCACCCAGAAGGAGCTCCTCTCGGGCTGGATCCCGAACGTCGACGAGAAGCCCTACTTCTTCAGCGAGGCCCTCGTCAAGAACGCGCGGGGGCGCTCGGTCCTGGTCGACGGCTCGATCACGCGAATCCACGAGAAGGAGAACGCCTCGGAGGGTTATCTTCTGACGTTGCGCGACATCACCGAGATGAAGCGGATGTCGGAGACCATCAACTACCAGGCGAGCCACGACAGCCTCACCGGCCTATCAAACCGCGAGGAATTCTCGTTCAAGCTCGGCGAGATCCTCGCCTCGCTCAAGACCTCGGGAGAACGCCACGCCCTCCTCGTCATCGACATCGACCGCTTCAAGGTGATCAACGACACGTGCGGCTCGATGGCCGGCGACGAGCTCCTCCGGCAGATCGCCTCGCACATCCAGTCGAACATCGCCCGCAGGGACATCTCCGCTCGCATCGGCGGGGACGAGTTCGCCATTATCCTCCAGGACTGCGATCCCGAAGACTCGGTCAACGTCGCCAAGCGCCTGAAGGACGCCGTCGAGGCCAGGAAGTTCACCTGGCAGGCCTCGGCCTTCCCCGTCACGCTCTCCATAGGAATCGTCCCCCTCTCTCAGGAGAGCGAAAGCAGCCACGCTGTCCTCGCCTCGGCTGACGACGCCTGCCACCTCTCCAGGGAGGAAGGCGGAAACCGCGTCAGTGTCTTCCACGCCAAGGACACGAAATTCCTCAAGCGTCGCGGGGAGATGGAGTGGATATCCAAGATCAACCGCGCGGCCGAGGAAAATCGCTTCGTGCTGTACCAGCAGACCATCGCCCCCCTCAAGGACTCCATCGACTCGCGGCCGAAGGCGGAGGTGCTGATCAGGCTCGTCAACGAGGACGGCAGCATCGCCCGACCGGGCGACTTCATCCCGGCCGCCGAGCGCTACAACCTCATGCCCCTCATCGACCGCTGGGTGATCAAGAATACGATGGCCTCGTACAAGCTGCTCTCCGACAGGGGATCGCCGCTCAAGTCGAGCCTCATCTCCATCAATCTGTCCGGCCCCTCCTTCCTGGACGAGGCCCTGGTCGACGTCATCCTCTACGAGGTCAGGCGCAACGGCCTCGAGCCCTCGAGCTTCTGCTTCGAGATCACCGAGACCGCGGCGATCCAGAACTACGCCGCGGCGACGCGCTTCATCAAGCGCCTGAAGGAGGAGGGCTTCACCTTCGCCCTCGACGACTTCGGCGCGGGCTTCTCCTCCTTCTCCTACCTTAAGAACCTGCCGGTCGACTTCCTGAAGATCGACGGCTCCCTCGTCCAGACGATCGACGAGTCGCTCGTCAGCTACACGATGGTCGAGTCCATCAACTCCATCGGCCACGTCATGGGCATCAAGACGATCGCCGAGTTCGTGAAGAACCTGGAGATCAAGAAAAAGCTCGAGGAGATGGGCGTCGACTACGCCCAGGGATACCACATAGCCGAGCCCGCGCCGCTCACGTAAGGCGGCCGGCCGCGGAAGAGGCCTCTCCTCAGCGCCAGGCCGCGTCCGATGCGGCCACGCGCGCAGCGGCAGCTTCGAATGCGGCGATGTCCTCGAGGCTTTTCGCGGGCGTCAGCTCCTCGGGCTTCGCGATCGCGAGGATGCGCGAGCGGCCCTCCGAGGCGAGCTCGGCGTCGACGTTGTCCAGCGCGAATTCATGCCCCTCGGGATCGTTGCCCGGGATCGAGTAGCCCGTGCCCTCGACCCAATAGCGAGCGCGGAACGACTCGACCTTCTCGAGCAGGGCCCGCGCTCGGTACAGCCTGACCCCGACGTTGGCGTAGCCCGGACCGGCCTCTGTCGCGCGGCCCTGCAGCTTCGCGTGTCCGAACCCGCGCGGCAGCCCCTCTTCGTCCATCTCTATCGGGTAAGCGGGGGCGTCGAACCGCGCCGCCGGCACGAGGAGGTCGACGCGGACGCCGGAGGCGGCCATCGCGTCCATGGCGAGAAGCGACGACAGGGCGGTCACGCGCGAACTCGCGTCGCCGCCGAAGTTGGCGATCACGTAGTCGGTGCCCGCCCAGAGCGAGCGGCACTGCCACGCCGCGTCGCCGTGCCCGAGCGGCTTGCCGAAGGGCGCGTCCTGCTCGAAGAAGGCCCGCTCCGAGGGCGGGACGCCCATCGGCTTAAGGAGCTCCTCGTCGATCTCGCGCTCCCAGCCGCGCACGACGATGACGCGCCTGCCCAATCCCCTCGTCGCCGCGATCGCGTAGGCGGCGATCGGCAGCTCGCCTCCGCCCGGCCCGAGGAAGTCGCGCACCGGGTAGAGTCCCCGCGGCCGCTCGGGGTCGAAGCGCCGCGCCGCGCGAGCGTCGGCCGCCCGATCGCTCGCGGCCTTCGCGGCGGCGGCCGCGAGCGACTTCCTCCAACGGGTCCCCGCGCCCGCGAGGAGGGTCAGGCACACGGTCCGGCGCGAGAGGTCGGCGACGTACTCCTCGATCGAGGCGAAGGCGCGCCCGGCGGCCGCGCGCTCGGCGAGGGCGATGGACGCGATGCGCGACCTCAGCGCCGCCGCCTCGTCGCGGCCGCGGCCGGACAGGTACTTAAGGCTCGGCTCCATCCGCTAGTCCTCGCAGCCGCGGAAGGCGGCCTTCGCGCAGAGCGTGGCCTCGTCCCTCAGGGCGTCTTCGGCCGACCGGTCCTCGCTCTCGAGGCGCTCTCCCTTGACCACGCGGTACTTGGTCACGAAGCCCGAGGGCCGATAGGTCATCTTCGCCTGCCGCAGGCCCTCGTCCCCGAGATCCTGCTCGCGGTTGATGTGCTTTATGGAAGGGGGAAGGCTTTGCGCGAAGGCCTGGTTGATGAACTGGTAGATGCCCTTGTAGTCCTCGATCCCCTTTTCGAAATGCACGGCGAACATCTTTCCCTTGGCGAGGCTCTCGCCGAGGCACCAGCCCGCCGGCGAGCCGTCGACGTAGTAGACGCAGCCGCGCAGGCCCAGCTCGCCGAAAAGGTCGAGCGCCTCGCGCGAGGCCGCGTAGTCCCCGTCGAAGCCCTTGGCCTCGCGCCACGTATCGAGGACGAGGACGGCGTCGGCGACGTTGTCCTTGGACAGGGGCTTCTGCTCGTAGCTGTAGGAGTTGAGGAAGGCGTTCACGAGGTTGCGCTTCTTGTGGTAGGCCTTGCCTGAGAGCTCGGCGAGGTCGGTGCGCTCGTAGAGGTAGTCGAAGTTATTCCGGTCCTCCGCGGCCGCGTAGCCCCATCGCTCGAGGCAGCAGCGGTTCGCGCTCACGATGGACTCGGGCAGGTTCTTGAGGTAGTCGTGGCCGGCCATGAGCTCGTCGAGCGTCGCGCGATCCGGCAACGCGCAGGGCAGCGAGAAGAAGGACTTGCCGTCCCTCGAGCCCTCGATGACGAGGGTCTTCCCGGGGATCCGGGACAGGCGGTAGCCGTAGGTCCTCCTGAAGAGGTAGAGGTTGGAGAACGTGAATTCCGAGATGCCGTCCTCGATCATGTTGAGCGAGGGATGGAGGTCGTCGCGCATCTCGAGGCTGATCGGGGCGAAGGTTGGATACTCTGGTACGCGCATGGCCTATATGATACGGACTCGCCGCCCACCGCGGCAAGCGGATGTCATAAGCCCGTTAATCGGTCGCGATGTTGCGCCCGCGCTGCTTCGCCGCGAACATGGCCTTCTCGGCGGCCGCGATCAGGAGTATCGGCCCCTGCCCGGACTCGGGCTCCACGGCGGCGCAGCCGACCGACACCGTGACGAAGGGGCTCGGTCTTGACTCGCCCCTCGGGATGGCGAGGGACTCGACGGCGGCCCGCGCCTTCTCGGCCGCGGCGCGCGCGCCCTCGATGTCGACGCCCTGCATGACGACGAGGAATTCCTCGCCGCCGTATCGCGCCACGAGGTCGGTCGACCGCTCCAGGCACGAGGACAGCGCGCGCGCCACCTTGACGAGGCACTCGTCGCCCGCGACCTTGCCGTACCTGTCGTTGTAGGACTTGAAGTTGTCGATGTCCGCCATGAGCGCGGACAGCGGCGCCTTCGCGCGGGCGGAGCGCGAGAAGGCCTCCTCGAGCAGCTCCTCGGCCCTGCGCCTGTTGGGCAGTCCAGTCAGCGAGTCGACGATGGAGGCGCGGTCGAGGCGTGCGCTCGTTTCATCGAGCTTGGCGCGCAGCGAGTCGCGGTCGGCCAGGGCCGCGCGGAGCCTCGTCCCGATCCTCCACGAGGCGAGCGCGTAGCCGGCGGCCGCCAGGATCGCCGCGTAGGCGAAGAAGGCGACCGGATGCCTCAACGGCGGGAAGCCGACGCGAAGATCGATCGAGAGCCCGTCCTCGTTCCACAGGCCGTCGTTGTTCGACGCCCTCACGCGGAAGACGTACCTGCCGCCCGGCAGGTTCGCGTACGCGGCCTCCCGCAGGTCGGACGGCTCGGACCACTTGGCGTCGACTCCCTCGAGGCGGTATGAGTAGCGATTGCGCCCGGGGTCCCGATAATCGAGGGCCGAAAAGCAGAAGCGCGCCGAGTTGCTCCTCCAAGGCAGGTCGAGGCGCCCGGTCCTGGAGACCGTCGCGGCGGAAAGGCCCGGCAGGCCGGAGGACGAGACGTCGGTGAGCACGACCGCCGGGACATGCGCGTTGAACTCGAAGCTGCCCGGATCGAAGCGGAAGAGCGCGTCGAGGGAGCCGAAGTAGAGGCTGCCGTCGGTGCTCTTGAACGCGCCCGGGAAGAACTCCCGATCGCCGAGCTCGTCGAAGGCCGACATGGCTCGGAAGCGGCCCGCCGACCTGTCGTAGATGACGAGGCCTGATTGCGTCGCGATCCAGAGGTCGCCGAGCTCGTCCTCGAGGACGCGGACGATGCTGTTGCTCGGGAGCCCGTCCTTCTTCGTGTAGGATACGAAAGAATCGGTCTCCGCCTCGTAGCGCATGAGGCCGCCGCCGGCGGTGCCGATCCACATCGTCCCCTTCGAGTCGCGGAACAAGGTCTTCACCGAATCCGAGGACACTCCCTTCGTCCGCGACGGATCGTAGAGGTAGCGCCTGAAGCGCCCGTCCTCCTCCAAGACGTCGAGTCCCTTGTTGGTTCCGACCCAGAGCCGGCCCGCGGCGTCGTACTCGAGGGCGTTCACCAGGTTGTCCGAGAGGGACGACTCGTCGCGGGGATCGGAGGCGAAGTGCTTGAAGAGGCCGTCGGCGCGGTCCCACAGCTCGAGGCCGGAGCGGAACGTGCCGATCCACAGGCCTCCCCCGGGGGCGCCGGCGAGCGAGAAGATGATCTCGGACGAGAGCCAGTCCTTCCTGCCCCGGACGGGGCGCAGGGTCGAGAAGGAGTCTGAGGCGCGGTCGTAGCGCGCGAGCCCGTCGTTCGTCCCGGCCCACAGCGAGCCGGCATCGTCTTCGTACAGGCAGTTGACGATGTCGTTCGGCAGGGAGCGCGGATCGGCCGGGTCGTGACGATAATGCCTCCACGCGCCCGTCCTCGGGTCGCGGCGGGCGAGTCCCCCGTTGTAGGAGCCGATCCAGAGGAAGCCGAGCCGGTCCTCGAGCGCGGCGTAGACCTTGCCCGGGGGCAGGCCGCCGGGCGCGGCCGCGATCGCGCCGAAGCTGCGGCGCGATCGCGCGAGCCTGCAGACGCCGCCGCCGTTCGTCCCGATCCAGACGTCGCCCGAACGGTCCTCCAGCATCGAGTACACGACGTCGTGCGAAAGCGAGCCCGAGGCGCCGGTCGCGCGGTAGCGCTCGATCCTCCCGCTCGACGCGTCGTACTCGAAGAGCCCCCCGCCCCAGGTGCCCGCGAGAACGACGCCGGGCTCTGCGGCGGAGACGACATAGACGCGATCGTCGGTCAGCCGGATGTTCTCGGACTCGCCGGTCGAGGGATCGAAGCGCGAGAGTCCGCCGAACCAGGTCCCGAGCCACAGCATCCCGGAAGAGTCCTCGTCGATGGACATCACGAAGTCGGACATGATCCCGCGGCCTTCGGCCGCGCCTTCGGCCGCGCCTTCGGCCGCGCCTTCGGCCGCCGACTTCCGGTACGCGCGGAACGACTTCGCGTCGTAGTCGAAGAGCGCGAGTCCCCCGCCCGACGTGCCGCTCCAGAGCCTTCCCTTGCTGTCGACCTCGAAGGCCCGCACGACGTTCGAGGGCAGGCTCCGCGGGTCGTCCGGATCGTTATGAAAGCGCTCGAACTTCCCGGTAGACTCGTTAAGGCGATTGAGGCCGTCGATGGTTCCCGCCCATATCGACCCGCGGGCGTCCCTCGCCACGCAGGTGACGACGTCGTTCGAGAGCGAGCGCTCGTCGTCGGGGTCGTGGACGTAGGAGACGAAGCGCTCCGTCGCGAGGTCGAGCCTCGCGAGGCCTCCGTAGGTCCCGACCCAGAGCGTGTCCCTGTCGAGGTAGAGGGTCTGGACCTGATCGTGCGGCAGGCTCGAGGGGTCGAAGGGCACGCGCTCGAAGAGCTTGAAGGAATAACCGTCGAAGCGGGCGAGCCCGCACTGCGTCCCGAACCAGAGGTATCCCGTGCGATCCTGGACGATGCCGGAGACTGAGGCGTTGGGCAGCCCGTCCTTGGTCCCCACGGTCGAGAAAAGATAGGAGCCGGCGCCGAAGCCCCTTCCCTCGGCGCCCGCGCCGGGTCCCGACGCTCGCGAGCCTTCGGCCGCGCTGAAGGCGGCGGGAAGGCAGAGCGCGAGCACGAACGCGGCGGCGGCCCGCGCCGGAAGCCTCGATAGCGGCACGGCCATATGATATCGGCGACGGCCTACGATTGCAAATCCTGCGACCGAAGGGTCGCCGCGCCGCGAAGCTCGCCTCGGCTTGCCCAAGGCCGGCGGGCCGTGCATACTGAAAATCATGAAATCGTTCTCCGAGCTCCTCTCGCGGCCCTACGCCGCCGACCTCGTCGATCGCCTCGTCCGCTATGCATCCATCGAGACGACGAGCGATCGCCACGTCGAGGAGATCCCCTCCACGCCCACCCAGTGGAACCTCGCGCGCCTCCTCCTGGACGAGCTCGAGGCGATGGGAGTCGGAGAGGCGACGCTGGACGGGCACTGCTACCTGATCGCGCGCCTGCCCGCCACCCCGGGACTCGAGGACGCGCCGGCGATCGGCCTCATGGCGCACATGGACACGGCGAGCGACGTGTCGGGCAAGGACGTCAAGCCCCGGATAATCGACGGCTACGACGGCACCTGCCTCTTCCTCGGCTCGGGCTGCACCCTTGACCCGGCGGACAACCCCGAGCTGGCGGACCACGTCGGCGACCGCATCGTCGTCACCGATGGCTCCACGCTGCTGGGCGCGGACGACAAGGCCGGGATCGCCATCGTCATGACCCTCGCCTCGATCCTCATCGCGCGGCCCGATATCAGGCACGGCCCGATCGACCTGGCCTTCACGCCGGACGAAGAGACGGGCAAGGGCATGAACCTCTTCCCCCTCGAGAGGCTTAGCGCCAAGGCCTGCTACACGATCGACGGGGGCAAGGCCGGCGAGATCGAGGCCGAGTGCTTCAACGCCTATTCGGTGAAAGCCTCGTTCAAGGGCAAGGTCATCCACATCGGCGCCGCGCGCGGCAAGCTCGCCAACGCCGTCGCGATGGCCGCGTCCTTCGTCTCGATGCTGCCCCGGAGCGAGAGCCCGGAATCGACGGACGGCTGGTACGGCTACTACTGCCCCATCGAGATCTCGGGAGGCCTCGAGAGCGCGAGCGTCGAGGTGTTCCTCCGGGACTTCTCTCGCGAGGGCATGGAGAAGAGGATCGAGGCCGTTCGCTCGATCGCGAAGGCGGTCGAGGCCCAGTTCCCCTTCGGGACCGTCGAGCTCGAGGTCTCGAAGCAGTACGTCAACATGCGCGAGAAGCTCGACGAGACGCCCGAGGTGCTCGAGAGGCTCATGGAGGCCGCCCGCAGGGCCGGGGCCGAGCCCTACGTCAAGCCGATACGCGGCGGCACGGACGGCGCCCGCCTGACGGAGATGGGCATTCCGACGCCTAACGTCTTCACGGGAGGCTACAACTACCACAGCCGCTACGAGTGGGCCTCGGTCTCCGAGATGGCGCTCGCGGTCGAGACGCTCCTCGAGCTCGTCGGGCTATGGGCCGGGGAAGGCGCGCCCGCGAGCGGCCAGAAGGCGCAGAGGACGAGGAAGGCCGCCGAGCGCCGCTAGCAGGCGAGCTCGGAGCGGCGGGCGCCCGTCGCGTCGATGTCGGCGTCGGTCCTTGCGATGATCCACTCCGGATCGTAGGGGGCGAACCACTCGAGGAGGCGGAATGCGCCGCCGGCCACCTCGAAGCAGCCCGCGTCCGTGACGACGAGGCTCACCTTCCCGGCCGCGGTCAGCGGCAGCGAGCAGCGGCGCCTGAGCTTCGAGGCGCCCGACTTGTCGAGATGGGTCGTCGCCGCGATGACCACGCGCGCTCCCGCCACGAGGTCCATTGCCCCGCCCATGCCCGGCACCATCTTGCCCGGAACTTTGTAGTTCGCGAGATTGCCCTCCTGGTCGACCTCGAGGACGCCGAGGGTCGCGTAATCCACGTGGCCGCCGCGGATGATGCCGAAGCTCGTCGCGGAGTCGAAGCAGCAGCCACCCGGCATCACCGTCACGGGAACTCCGCCCGCGTTGGTCAGGTCCTTGTCCTCCAAACCCGGCGAGGGGAAGGGCCCGAGGCCGAGCATGCCGTTCTCCGACTGGAGGACGATCGTGACGTCCTCGGGCAGATAGTTTGCGACGAGGGTCGGCAGCCCGATGCCGAGGTTGACGACGTCGCCCGGCTTGAAGAGGCGGGCGATGCGCCTCGCGATAATCTCCTTGTTCTCGACGTACTCGATCATGGCGCCGCCCTCACCAGGAAATCGACGAAGATCGAGGGCGTGTGGACCTGGTCCGGGTCGATCGCGCCGATCTCAACGATCTCCTCGACCTCGGCGACGACGAGGGCGCAGGCGCTCGCCATGAGCGGATTGAAGTTCCGCGCCGTCCTCGCGTACTGGAGGTTGCCCGACCGGTCGGCCCGCTTAGCCTTGACGAAGGCGAGGTCGCCGGGCAGGGGCAGCTCGAGGAGGAAGTCGCGGCCGCCGACCCTCACCGTCTCCTTGCCCTCCGCCGCCTCGGTCCCTACGCCGGTCGGCGTGAGGAAGCCGCCCAGGCCCGCGCCGGCCGCGCGGACGCGCTCAGCGAGCGTGCCCTGCGGGACGAGGACGACCGCGGTCTCGCCTGAGTTCATCTGTCGCTGCGTCTCGGGGTTCGTGCCGATGTGGGACACGACGATGCGCGCGAAGCGCTTCTTCGCGACGAGGCAGGCGACGCCTGTCGCGCGCCCCGCCTTCACGTCGTAGAGCCCCGTGTCGTTCGAGACGAGGCAGAGCCCGCCCGTGCCGAGCTCGTCCAGCGCGGCGATGATCGAGGCGGGCGAACCGCAGCCGAGGAAGCCCCCGACGTGGACGGTCATGCCCTCTCGTGCCTTGCCGGCCGCCTCGGCTGCCGAGATGATCGGCTTCTGGACCAATCGCTCCTCCTCGTTCCCGAGATCGACGCCCAGCATACATGATGGGACGCGGATAAAAAAGAAGGCCGCCCGAAGGCGGCCCTCCATGCGGCGATGATCGCCTCAGAACATGATCTTCGCGCCGAAGATGAACTTGAGATTAGAGACCGGGTATTCGGCGAGGTCGTACTCAACTAGATTGCCATACCAATCACGATACTCGCCGGTCACCGGATCGCCGATCTTGATGTTGTACAGCCCCTTGAGGAAAACGCCGACGCTCCCGATGTTCACGCCCATGCCGAGGCCGACGTCCCAGTAGTACGAGGCGAGAAGCGGATTGTCCTCGTCCGGGTCATCGATCGAATTCCGGTAGTCCTTGGACATGCGGCCGACGCCGACTTCCAGGAATGGATCGAGGAAGGCGTCGTACTTGAAAAGATGGCCCTGGAGATAGAGGTTGGCGTCGACGTTCATCATCTCGTAGGTCGTGGTCGACCCCCAGCTCTCATCGTACATGCTGGCGTTAAAGGACGCGCCCACGGCCAGGTTGTCCATGCCCACTTCGACGAAGAATCCCAGGTATCCGTCGCCGTGCCTGATATCGTCCCAGGCCTGCGAGAATCCATCCACCGTGAGGTCGCTGGAATTATCGTACACTGCGCCGGAAACACCGAGGGCGAACTGGGCGAAGGCACCGGTCCCCGCGAGGGCGACCATCGCGATCAGCGCAATAAGCTTCCTTTTCATCTGGCTCCTCCCCATGTAAAACAAAACAAAATCGATCAACAATAAGTATAACACGCCGCGGACCGCCTTCAAGCACCGCGAAATGCATCATTGGAAATGGGCTTGGGCCGGTAGTATAGTGTAAGTGCGAAGATACGGTGTATATCCGACAGGCATCCACGTGTTTAATAGTGGTGGAGATCAGCAATCCATTTAAGGAGAGAACATGAAACGGATACTGGCAAGCCTCGCGATACTCCTCCTCGTCGGCTCGGCCGTCCTCGCGGACAACAAGGTCGCGCTGACCGTCAACTGCAACGTCTCGGGAGCCCAGGTCTACGTGAACGGCCGGCTCGCCGGCTATACTCAGCCGAACTTCTCGCAGCTCCTCGCCGCGGGCAGCTACGAGATCATGATCAAGGCCAAGGGCTACCCGGACTTCAGGACTACGGTCAGGATCAGCCGCGACCCCGTGGTCGTCAACGCCCAGCTCGCCGCGCCCCAGCCCGTGCCGCCCCCCCAGGTCTTCTCCCACAACCTGACGGTGTCAGCCAACGTGAACGGCGCCGACGTCTATGTCAACGGCAACTTCGCGGGCAAGACGCCCTTCACGGGCCAGGTCCCGCAGGGCTCCTACAGCATCGTCGTCAAGGCGCCCGGCTATAGCGACTACTCCCAGGACGTCGTGGTCCGCGGCCCCATGAGGATCAACGCCACGCTCCAGGGCATGACCTACCAGGTCAACGTGACGGCGGCCAACGTCCACGGGGCGACCGTCTTCGTAAACGGCGCCCAGGTCGGACCGAGCCCCTACCAGGCCTTCCTCCTCCCGGGCAGCTACACGCTGACCATCAAGGCGCCCGGATTCATCGACTATCAGGTCCAGATCAACGTGAACGGGCCTCAGACTATCAACGCCGTGCTGCAGCCCATGACCGCGACCTGGCAGTTCCGGATTCCGGAAGGCTTCCTCAACAGGGACATCAGGCAGGGCCAGAGCCGCCATATCCAAGTCTACGTGGACGGCGTCCTCCAGGCCGAGTCCCAGGGCCCAAGCGTCGCCTCGGGGCAGATGACGGCCGGCAGGCACGGCTTCCGCTTCGTGATCGGCGGGATGTCCGTCGAGACGCAGATCGACGCGCAGGCGGGACGCAACTACGTCCTCGAGCCCTTCATCGGCATCAACGTAAAGTAACGCGCGGGCGACGCGCGCGGACGGCCGTCCGGGAAGCCTCGACCGCTTCTCGGACGGTCCCTTTTTTTCCTTGGCCCGGTGGCGCATAACGGATATACTTCCGTCGGAGAGACGGCCCGCGCATGACCGACCTAAGCGAATACCAGGACCTCGCCCGCGCGATCGGCGGCTTCAAGGACATAGAGCTCGACATCCTCAAAGAGACGCTGCAGGCCTGGAAGGAAAGGCCGGGAGATCCGCACACGTTGCTCGAAATCAGGGACGGAAGGATCCTGGCCGGATTCGCCGTCCTCTGCCGCGCGTCCAATACCGACTTCACCTTCGACGTCAGAGCCTTCTGCGTCGACCCCTCCTACGTGGGCAAGGGCGTGGCCGAGCGCCTCGTTTCGATGCTCGAGGAAGAGGTCCTGAGGACCGAGCCGGCCGGAATACTCCGTATGGAGACATCGAGCCGCAAGGAGGCCGCGTTCGGGCGGGGCGTCCTCGGGGCGGCGGGCTACGCGCTCATCGGGCACATCGCGGACTTCTACGGCGCCGAGGACGACTTCTACATGTACGCCAAGCACCTCAGGCGGCAAGGCGAGCCGGAACCGGACGCCCCGACCTCCGCTGGAGCGGCGCGAGGCGAGGTCGCGAAGGGAGCGGGACATGCTGATAGCGGCGATTGAGGCGGGAGGCACGAAATTCGTCTGCGGCCTCCTCGAGTCCTCGGGACCGGAGCGCGACAGACCCGGAATCATCGAGCGCGCGGTCGTCCCGACGACGACTCCGGCCGAGACCCTGCGCTCTTCGGCGGAATTCTTCCGCGCCGCGTCCGAACGGACCGGCCAGGGCAAGCCCGACGCCCTGGGCATCGGCTGCTTCGGGCCCGTGGACCTCAGGCCCGGAAGCCCGTCCTACGGCAGCATCACCGCGACGCCTAAGCCCGGCTGGCGGAATACGGACATCGTAGGCTACTTCGGCCGGGAGCTGGAGCTGCGCGCGGCCTTCGACACCGACGTCAACGCCGCGGCCTACGGCGAATACCTGTGGGGCGCGGCCAGGGGGGCCAAGGACTTCATCTACCTGACCGTGGGCACGGGCATCGGCGGGGGCGTGTTCTCCAACGGCCTGCTCGTGCACGGCCTCGGGCACCCCGAGCTCGGCCACGTCAAAATTCGCCGGGAGGACGGCGACTCGTACGAGGGCGCCTGCCCCTTCCATCGGGACTGCCTCGAGGGCATGGCCTCGGGCCCGGCCATCGCGGCGCGCTGGGGGACCAGGGCCGAGGACCTCGGACCGGACCACCCCGCCTGGGAACTCGAGGCCCGCTACCTCGCCAAGGCCCTCGCCTGCTACGCGCTGGTCCTCTCTCCCGAGCTCATTCTCCTGGGCGGCGGGGTAGGCCTCCGCCCCGGCCTCGCCGAGCGCGTCTCCGCCCTGGTCGGCGAAGAGCTCGCCGGCTATGTCCCGCCCCTCGCCGAGCCCAAGCGGCTCAGGGCCTTCGTCGCCCGGCCCTCCCTGGGCCAGGACGCCGGCCTCTACGGCGCCGCGGCCCTGGCGCTGCGCGACCGGCGGCACGATTAAGGCTCCTTTCCTTTCGCGCTGAATCGAGGGCCGATTCCGTCCGAAAATTAACGGAAGGCCGGTATTCCGGCGCGAGAGGCAAGAAGGGCTTGGATTCATACGCATTCACCGCGGCCGACGTCGTCACGCCCCGCAAGATCCGCGCCTCGGCATCGCTCCTCGTCGAGTCCGGCCGCGTCACGGGCTTCGGGCTCGGCGCCCGGCGCGAGGTCAGGATCGGCTCCGGCTCCTTCGTCTATCCGGGCCTCGTCAACGCCCACGACCACCTGCGCGGAAACTACCTGCCGCGGGTAGGTCCCCCGGACGGCCGATTCTACCTCAACTGGTCATACTGGGACGCGGACCTCAAGTCCTCGCCGACCTACGCGGAGCGATCGGCCATCGGCATCGCGGAGATGTACCTCCTCGGGGCCTACAAGAACCTCTTCTCGGGCGTCGCGACGGTGCACGACCACTTCCCCCACGCGATGAACGAGCCCTACCTGCGCGGCCTCCCGATCCGCGCGATCGAAGAGTACTGCCTCGCGCACGAGTGCTCGTCCTTCGACCTCGGATGGGGCGAGGGGATCCTTGCCGAGCACGCGCGCGCGGTGGAGCGCGACTGGCCCTTCGTGACCCACCTCGAGGAAGGCTTCGACCCCGAGAGCATGGACGGCGTCGGCATCCTCGAGCGGGAGGGCGCCCTCGACGAGCACGACCTCCTCGTTCATTGCCTCGGCCTCTCCGAGGAGGACATCCGGAAGCTCAAGCGCGCGCGCGCAAGCGTCGCCTGGTGTCCGGCCTCCAACTACTTCATGTTCAACGTCACCTGCAAGGTCCGTAAGCTTCTGCGCGCGGGGATCAATGTCGCCCTCGGGACGGACTCGACGCACACGGGGTCGGTCAACCTCCTCGCCGAGATGAAGTTCGCGAGAAGCGCGTATCGCGCGATGTACGGCGAGGAGCTGCCGTCGAAGACCCTCTTCGACATGGTGACCGTCAACGCGGCAAAGGCCCTGCGCCTCGAGGGCAGGGCGGGCGTCCTCGAGCCGGGGGCCTGGGCGGACGTCGCCGTCTTCCGCGCGAGGGCCGAGGACCCCTACGACAGCCTCGCGCTCGCGGAATGCGGCGACCTGGAGCTCCTCACCGTGGGCGGCGCGCCGGTCTACGGCGACGAGAGGAAGTACGGCGCCGCCTTCGAGGAGGAGCTCGGCGCGGTGCCGGGCGCCTACGGCCGCGTCGAGGTCGACGGCCGCCCGATGTTCGTCAAGGGTGACCCCGCTGGCCTCTACCGTGGGATCAGGGACGCGGTCGGCTTCCCGAAGGTTCTTGGCTACCTGCCGTTCGAGGCCGCATGAACGCCGGTTCCGCCGGGGTCTGGCTTTCGACCGGGGCTCGGCATAGACTATATTTCGCCGGAGCGACGCGCTGCGGCTCGACGGGAGCGTGAAGAGGATGCCAAAGGTCGGGAACTACCGCGCCAACTCGGTGATCTACTTCCAGGGGGACGTAGTCAGCGACAGGATCTACGTCCTTCAGCAAGGCAAGGTCAGCCTCAACTACACCGACATAGAGACGTCGAAGGACGTGAGGGAGGTCATCCAGACCGGCGAGTTCTTCGGAGTGAAGAGCGCGCTCGGCAAGTATCCCCGCGAGGAGAACGCCGTCGTGCTCTCGGACGCCCAGGTGCTCGTCTTCACCGTGCCCGAGTTCGAGATCTTCGCCCAGAAGCAGACGCGCATTATCATGAAAATGCTCAAGGTCTTCTCGGACCAACTCCGGCGCGTGCACCGGCAGGTCGACAACCTCTTCGAGAAGAGCGAGGAGCAGAGCCCAGAGGCGGGGCTGTTCAAGGCGGGCGAGTACTACCTCAAGGCGCGCCAGTATACCCAGGCCAAGTACGTGTTCAGCCGCTACCTCACCTACTACCCCGCGGGAAAACTCGCCGAGCAGGCGAGCCGCTACCTCGAGGCCGCCGAGTCGGGCGCCGTCAAGTACGGCGACGGCAAGGGCCCCGCGCCCCTCATGGTCGAGGCGACGCGCGTCTCGCCCGTAGCGCGGTCCGCGGGCGCCGAGAAGGCCGTCCAAGCCTCTCCGGCTCCTTCGGCCGAGCCCGCCCGGAGCGCCCCGCCCGCGGCTCCGGCGCGCGCCGGGGCCGCCGCCGCCTTCGTGCGGGCCGCCCAGGCCGGCCCCGTCGGCGAGCGCCTCTCGGACGCGGCCAAGGCCTACTACGACGCCGTGAGCCTCCTCTCCGCCGAGCGCTACAAGGAGGCGCTCTCGGGCTTCAAGCGAATCGTCGAGCTCAGCTCGGACGCCGAGTACATCGAGAAAGCGCTCTTCGACATGGGCAGGTGCCTCTACATGCTGGACCAGTACGATCTCGCGATCAAGCACTTCACGCAGATGGTGCAGACGCACCCGAAGCACCCCGACCTCGTGGACACGCTCTTCTACCTCGGCCAGTCCTACGAGAAGAAAGGCGACCCGGAGCGCGCGAAGGGCTTCTACAAGAAGATCCTCTCGATGGAGAGCGACGAGGACGCCTCGTCGCGGCTCAAGGCCATGAAAGCCATGCGCAAGCTCGAGGAGGCCGCCCGTGGCTGACCTCGCCGCCTTCACCCGCTTCGCCCGGACCTATCACCCCGGCGAGATCATCTTCGCCGAGTACGAGCCGGGCGACAGCTTCTACCTCATCCAGGCCGGCAAGGTGAAGATCACCAAGATCGTCGGCGACATCGAGAAGACGCTCGACATCCTCCAGCCTCCCGAGATCTTCGGCGAGATGGCGATTCTGGAGGGAGCGCCCCGCTCCGCGACCGCGCAGGCCATCGAAACCGTCAAGGTCCTCGAGTTCAACCGTGCCAACTTCGAGATCCTCATGATGGGCAATCCGCAGATCGCCCTCCGGCTCCTGAAGCTGTTCACCAAGCGCATATGGGACCAGAAGAGGCGATTCATGATCCTCACCCTCGACGACCCGCAGGCGAAGATCGCGGACGTCTTCCTCATGCTCGACGAGACGAACGCGGCGGTGCGCGGGGGCGAGATCCAGGGCGAGAAGCGCGAGTTCAATATCACGATCGACGACGTCGCCCACTGGGCGGGCATGACGCCGAACGAGGCGCAGGACCTCGTCGGCCACTTCTCGAGGCAGAACAAGCTCGAGCTCTACCCCGACAAGATCGTCGTAAAGAACATCAGCGACTTCATACGCCTCGTAAATTCCCGGCGAAAGAAATAGCCTCGCGCCCATGGACTTCGATCGCGTCGTCGACCGCGGTGGGACCCTCTCGGTAAAGTGGGACAATCCCGGCAACGCGCCGGGCAAGCCCGACATCATCCCCCTATGGGTCGCCGACATGGACTTCCCGCCCCCGCCCGCGGCGGTAGAGGCCATCGCGCGGAGGGCGGCCCATCCCATCTACGGCTACACGAGGACTCCCGCCGACTACCTCGAGGCCGTCGCGCGCTGGTACGCCGAGCGCCTGGGCGCGAAGGTCGAGCCCGGATCGATACTGATGGCGCCCTCGGTCATGCCCGCGATCGGCGCGGCCGTCCGCGCCTTCGCCGCTCCGGACGAGGCCGTCATCGTCATGCCGCCCGTATACTACCCCTTCTTCAGCATCGTCCGCGACAACGGCCGCTTCCTCGCCGAGGCGCCGCTGGCCAGGTCGCCGGAGGGCGCGTGGTCCCTGGACGAGCGCGCCCTCGACGCGGCCGCCGACGCCGCTCAGGCGCAGGGCCATCGTCCCGCGGCCCTCCTCGTCTCGAGCCCGCACAATCCGGTCGGCCGCGTCTGGTCGAAGGCGGACGCGAACGCCATGCTCGCCTTCTGCGAGCGCCGCGGCCTCACGCTCCTCTGCGACGAGATCCACGCCGACATGATCCTCGGAGACCGGCCCTTCCGCAGTCTCGCCGCCGAGGACGCCGGGGTCGTCGCTTTCGGCGGCCCCAACAAGACCTTCAACATCGCGGGGCTCCACATCAGCCATGTCGTCGCCCCGCGCGAGGCCGAGCGCCGAGTCATGAAAGCGGCCCTCGCGGCCCTCGGGTCCGATTCGCCCAACGCGTTCTCGATCGTCGCCGCGCGCGCCGCCTACCTCGAGGGAGCGAGCTGGCTAGACGAGCTCCTGGACTACCTGCGGGGGAACGACCGGTTTCTCCGCGCGTTCATGGCCGAGCGTCTTCCCGGCGCCTCGGCGCCTCCCCTCGAGGGAACCTACCTCGCATGGCTCGACCTGCGGCCGATACTGGATCGCCTCGGCCTCGCCGACGAGTCGGCTTTCGCGCGGAGGCTCGAGACCGAGGGCCGCGTAAAGGTCTCGCCGGGCGGCATTTTCGGCCGAGGCGGCGAGGGGCACCTCAGGCTCAACATCGCCTGCCCCCGCTCCACCCTCGCCGAGGGCCTCGAGCGCATCGCGTCGACGGTCGACGCAGCCCTCCTTGAATAAGGGCCCTTTTATCGTCTATAGTCTGGCCACACGCCGAGATAGCTCATTTGGCAGAGCGGCGCACTCGTAATGCGCAGGTGTCGAGTTCGATTCTCGATCTCGGCTTATACAGGGTAAGCAAATAGGCTACCGGAAAAACCGGCGCCTTGTCCTGACGATCCGATATGAGACGCATCCGTGAGACGCGGCTCGAGGAGGGGCAAGTGCGTCGGTTTTCGTTTTTTCCGCGGAATAGAATCATCTACGGCTAGCTCTACACCGATGCGCTCGGCCGCCATATTCGCCGGCGAATACCGCCGAAGGCATCCCCGGTTCTCGGGGCGGAGCAAGAAGCGAGTTATTCTGACAGACGATGAGATACAGGCGCTCGTCGCGTTCCTCGTGGCTCTCACGACGGACACCCAGCTCGGTGAGACAGACGCGCTGCAGCTCCGTGACATCGGCGATGATCGACTTTTCATCCGCCACGCATGAGGCTTTGTCGACAGCCTCAAGACGATGAAGGATCGCGAGGAGCGCAGCGGTCCTGCTCGCCGAGTATCGCCGGATAGATCTTGGCGACGTTGTCGAGCCGATACCAGGCGCCTAGGCTCGCCTGCTCACCAATCGCGGCATCCATCGCTCTGTTCAAACATCCGACCATACGCGATCTCTCAGCACGTACATCGGTACATCGTTATAGACCGAGAAAGGCAAAGGGTATCATGTCGAGGATTCGAGGTGAGGGTCCAGGGAGGAAGAGGGCACCCCTGACCGGCCCGCTAGTCCACCGCGGAGCGGGGATAGGGGATCCTCGGCGGATCGTAGTAGACGTTCCGCGGCCCGTTCCCCCGCGCCTTGCCGCGGGCCGGCGCGGGGCGGGTTGAGGCACGGAAGCTTTTCGGACTGCAGCCGTTGCGGGCCTTGAAGACGCGCGAAAAGAGGAGGGGGTCCTTGTAGCCGACCGAAGCGGAGACCTGACCGATAGGGATATCGGCGTTCTCCATCAGCGCGCGAGCCTTTCGCATCCGGTAGTTGATGAGGAACTCCTTGGGACTTAGCCCCGTCTGCTGCTTGAAGAGCTTGGAGAAGTACTTTCGCTCGAGGCAGACATACTCCGCGACCTGCTCCACGCGGAGGTCCTGCGTGTAGTTCTTCTCGATGTAGCGGATCGCCTTGTCGATATAGTCGTTGACCTCGCCGGGACGCTGCGCCGGCTCGCGGTCGGCGATCAGCGTGGAGAGGAATATGTACAACTGCCCGATGAGACGGAGGTCGCGGTTCATGTCCGACTCGCTGCAGCGCAGGAGCTCGGTCATGTCCCGCTCGATGGCCTGGGGATTGTTGCAGGTGATGACCGGACTCCGCTGTCTGAACCCGATCCGGTCGAGGTAGGCCACAGAATTGAGCCCGTCGAAGGCGACCCAGGAGTAGCGCCAGGGATTCTCCAGGTCGGCCTCGTAATGCGCGAGCATGTCCGGATAAATGAGAAAGGCCTGGCGTGGTCCGAGCTCCCAGGTCTGCCCGAGCATGGAGAAGGTGCCACGGCCCTCGTGGATGTAGTGGATCTTGTGATGGTCCTTGTATCCCGGGCCGAAGGCGTGTCCCGGGGCGCAGCTCTCGGTTCCGCAATAATATAGATCGAGATCGAGGTTGCGGCTCGAGTTGTGGTTGAAATTCTCGTAAGCGTATGATTTCATTCCCTGCTCCGGCATGAATGGAGACATAATACCATAAAATAGCGACAGCATGACATTTCTCATCCCACGGAGAGGCATTAATATAAGAGGGAGACCATCCATCCAGCCCGAACGCGCCGAACTGGAAAGACATTCATCCATATCAGCGAAGGAGAGCAGCAATGCATTCCGCGAGCGAGAACAGGTACGACCTCATGCACTACGAGCGCTGCGGCCGGAGCGGCCTCAAGCTGCCCTCCATATCCCTCGGCTTGTGGCACAACTTCGGCCGGGGCTCCGATTACGGCGCGGCGCGGCAGATCGTCTGCGGCGCCTTCGACCTCGGCATCGCCCACATTGACGCCGCAAACAACTACGGCCCGCCCACGGGCAGCGCCGAGGAGTGTCTCGGCAAGATCCTCCGGGAGGAGCTAGGCGCGTACCGCGACGAGCTGGCGATTTCCACCAAGGCGGGCTACGAGATGTGGCCGGGCCCCTACGGTGACTGGGGCTCGCGCAAGTACCTGGTATCGAGCCTGGACCAGAGCCTCAAGCGGCTCGGCCTCGAGTACGTGGACATCTTCTACCACCACCGCCCCGACCCGAGCACTCCGCTCGAGGAGACGATGGGCGCCCTAGACGCGATCGTCCGCTCGGGCAAGGCCCTCTACGCAGGTATCTCGAACTACGGCCCTGAGGAGACAAGGAAAGCCACCGCGATCCTCAGGCGCCTCGGCACCCCCTGCGTCATCCACCAAGTCCGCTACTCCATGCTCACCCGCAGCCCCGAGGAGGGGCTCTTCGACGTGCTCGAGACCGAGGGTATGGGCTGCATAGTATTCTCTCCCCTGGAGAAGGGCATCCTCACCGACCGCTACTTCGAGGGCATACCGGCCGACTCGAGGGCCGCGGGCCGCAGCGCCTTCCTGAAGTCCGGGGACATCACGCCTGAGCTCGTCGCGAAGGTGAAGCGCCTCGACGCCGTGGCTCGACGCCGGGGCCAGAAGATGGCGCAGATGGCCCTTTCCTGGGTCCTCCGCGACAGGCGCGTCACCTCGGCCCTCATTGGCGCCAGCTCCATCGGCCAGGTCCGCGAGTGCGTCGCCACTGTCGGCAAGACGACTTTCGAGGACGACGAGCTTCGTGAGATCGACGCCATTCTGGCGGGCCGCTGAGCGCGCCGGTCGCGCGAAGGAGGACATCATGGGCTCTAGCGGCATCGATTCAGGCGATTTCACCCTACCCGGCGAAGCCGGCTACGAGGGCCTGACGCTCAGGCTCGCCGAGGCCTGGGGAGCGGATACGATACGGGATTCGGACGGTACGGCCCTCTCGCCCGAGCTCCTTGCCTCGGGAAAGTCGATTTACTCGACCATCTGCCTCGTGCGGTCGATCAACGCCTGGGCCCGCGCCAACCCGGACAAGGTCCAGCAGAACTACCTCATGAGCTTCCCTGTGGACGCGGCCTCGACTGAAGTCGAGATCGGCCTACTCGAAGGCTATTCGAAGGACCAGTTCAAGGTCAACTTCGACGACGACCCCCGCGAATGGTGGCAGGTCTTCGACCGCACGACCGGGGAAGAAGTCCCGGCCAGCGACTGGTCCTTCGACGCGGCGCGCGGCGTCGTGCGGGTGCGCAATGCGCGCCGCCGCCACTCCTACGCGGTCGACTTCCTCGCCTACAGGCTTTGGGAAGAGATCTCCATGTACAACCACGTTACAAACAACTGGGGCGACAGGGAACGCCTCATGGCGGTGGAGCCCGCCTATCCCGAGACCCAGGCCGCCCTCCTCGAGTACCTCCAGAGATGGCTCGACGAGCATCCCGCGACCTCGGTCGTGAGATTCACCTCGCTCTTCTACAACTTCGCCTGGTTCTGGGGCGACGATCCAGCCCTCCGCTTCGTCTATTCGGACTGGGGCTCCTACGATATGGCCGCGAACCCCTATCTCCTCCGCCGTTTCGAGGCCGAGCGCGGCTATCGCCCCAGGGCCGAGGACTTCGTCAACACGGGCCGCTACAACAGCACCCACAATCCCCCCGGCCGCGTCTACCGCGAGTGGATGGACTTCGTCCACCGCTTCGTCGTCGAGTTCGGTCGGAAGTGCGTCGATCTCGTGCACCGGGCGGGCAAGAAGGCTTACGTCTTCTACGACGACCACTGGATCGGCGTCGAGCCCTACTCGCCGCGCTTCGCCGAGATCGGCTTCGACGGCGTCATCAAGTGCGTCTTCAACGCCTTCGAGGTCAGGCTCTGCGCGGGCGTAAGCGGAGTCGCGACGCGCGAGATACGCCTCCACCCCTACCTCTTCCCGACGGGCCTCAAGGGCGAGCCTACCTTCGCGCCCGGCGGGGACCCGGGGCGCGACGCGCGCAACTACTGGATGGTCGCTCGACGCGCCCTCCTGCGCGCCAAGGTGGACCGAATCGGCCTCGGCGGCTACCCGCACCTCGTCGAGCCCTTCCCCGACTTCGTCGACGCGATAGCCGACATAGCCCGCGAATTCCGGGCCCTCAAGGCCCTCCACGCCGCAGGCGCTCCCTACGTCGCTCCATGCCGCGTGGCCGTGCTCACCGCGTGGGGCCGCTTGCGTTCCTGGACCTGCTCGGGCCACCTGCACGAGCACCCCGAGGTCGAGCTCACCCGCGTCATCGAGGCCTTGGCGGGCCTACCCTTCGATGTCCGCTTCCTCAGCCTCGACGACCTCCTCTCGGGCGGAATCCCCGACGGCGTCGACGTCATCGTAAACGCCGGCAGGGCAGGCAGCGCCTGGAGCGGCGGTTCAGAGTGGAACGACCCGCGCCTCGTCGAGGTCATCGGAGACTGGGTAGCCGAGGTAGGCGGCCTCATCGGCGCGGGAGAGCCGAGCGCCTGCGCCGGCGGGGCGACCTGGTTCCGCCTCGCCTCCATCCTCGGGGTCGACCGCGAGACGGGCTCGACCATCTGCCGCTCCAAGCGCCGATACGCCGAGCCGAGCGGCCGCCACTTCATCGCCGCGGACTTCGCGGCTCATGACGCGCCGGCCTTCTATCGCGAGACCGGGGACATCTTCGCCATCGACAGCAGGACAGAGGTCCTCGCCGAAGCGGCCGGCTCTCCCCGGATCGCGGTCCATCCCTACGGAGCGGGCCGTGCCGTCTACCTCTCGGGCTTCGGATCGGACGCCGCCTGCCGCCGCCTCCTGCACCGCGCCGTCCACTGGGCCGCCGGGGAAGAGGCCTCCTTCTCGGACTGGACCTGCTCGAACATCGAGACCGAGTGCGCCTACTTCCCGGCCTCGCGAAGCCTCGTCGTGATAAACGACGGCGATAGCCCGGCGCTCACGACGGTGACCTGCGCGGGCGGGCAGCGCCGCGAGATCGAGCTCGCCCCCTACGGCATCGAGATCTTGAGGCTCTAGCGGTGACGACGGTTCCCCGCCAGGCTCGCAGGGCGTTTCTCGTGACGGCCAGCGAGGTCCCGGGCTATAATCGCCGACGCATGAGGAGTACCGATTCGAAACGCATCCCGTCCGGAGGTCCGTCTCGTGTTGCGAATCGCCCTAGTCGATGACGAGCAGCTGATCCTGGACAATCTTAACTTCCTCCTCGCCCACTTCAACGACGTCGAGGTGGCGTTCTCGTCCACGGACGCCCTCGCAGCCATACAGCTCATCGGCGAGCAGAAGCCCGACGCCGTATTCCTCGATATAACGATGCCGCTCATCAACGGATTGGAATTTGCGGAGCGGGTCCGCGAGAGGAGTCCGGGCACAAGGATCGTCTTCATTACAGCATACGAGCAGTACGCCCTCGACGCCTTCAGGGTGAACGCGGTCGACTACCTGTTGAAGCCCGTCACGACGTCGAAGCTGGTGCGGTCCCTGGATCGCCTGCGCGAGGGCAAGGATGGCGGAAGCGAGGGAGCGGATCCGAAGGCTCCGGGGCAGGGCGCGGGGAGGACGACGTCGACGAGGAGTCTCAAGATCCCGGCTTACCAGGACAACAGGATATTCCTGATCGACCCGAGCAAGGCTCTCTACATAGAGGCCGCGAAGCGGGACCTCTACGTGGTATCCGGCCAGGGCCGCTACATGATCCGCGAGTCCATGAACTACTGGGAGAACGCTCTCAAGGGACGGGGTTGGCTTCGATGCCACAGGGGCTTCCTGGTGAACACGAACTATATCGAGGAAGTCTCGCCTATGTTCAACAGCACCTACCTGCTCTCTCTCAAGGGCTGCGAGACCGAGATCACGGTGAGCAGGACCTACATCGCGGAGTTCAAGAGCTTCCTCAATCTCTGAACCCCGCGATCCCGAGCCTCACAGCACGATCAGTTCGCGGGGGCAGGGCTCGAGCCGCCGCGCTCCGTCCTCGGTGAGGAAGAAAACGTCCGCGCAGCAGAAGGGGTCGAGCTTCCCCGCGCGGATCTCTGGCTCGACCGCGAGAACCATGCCCGGCCGCAGGCGCATGTCCTCGGAGGCGTCGTGAAGCCTGGGCGACTCGTCCGGGACGTAGCCTATCCCGTGAATGAAGGCGCCCTCGTCGCGCTCGCAGCCGTTCGCGGTCAAAAATTCGTTTGTCCTCGCCGCGACCTCGGCTATAGTCTCGCCCGGCACGAGGAGGGATGCTGCGAAATCCTGGGCAGCCACGGCGAGCGCCCACAGGCGCCTCGTCTCCGGCAGCGGCTCGCCGAGCACCCAGCAGCGGCCGAGGGCCGAGTAGAAATCACTTTCGCCCACCGCGCTCATCCTCACGCTCACCCTGTCGCCCGCGGAGACCCTGCGTCCCGGGTAGATCGGCTCGCCCGGCTCCTCGTCTCCACCGTCGCGGTTGGAGACGAGCTTCAGCACCGCCGAGGCGGCCCGGTCAGGCCCGCCGCAGCCGAGCTTGTATGCCGCGTGACGCAGGTCGTTCGCGATCTCGCGCTCGAGCGCCCCCTCGCGGATGGCGGTCGAGGCGCTCTCGAGGACCCTCCGGTGCATCCGGGCTGCCCTGCGAGCGAAGCCGAGCTCCTCGGGACTCTTCACGGCCTTGGCCTCCGCCAGGGCGAGGGTCGCGTCGCTCATCTCGAGGCCCGGGATCCGATCGCGAAGGTAGTCCAGCAGATCCGCGCGCATGGCGTCGCCGTGCACGACGCCGATCCTCAAGCCCGCGGAACGGCCCGTCATCTCGAGGATATCGGCGGCGTCGAAGCCCTGAGACTCGCGGATTCCCTCGAAGAAAGAGTCGCCGCCCCGGATAGCCGCGCCGACCGGCTTCTCGTTCCTGTCTCCCTCGTCAATCAGCCTTCCCCCCATGACGGAGAGTATCGGGCCCTCGGACGATACGATGACGCCTCCCTCGGACTGCCGCTCCGGCCCGCTCACGCCCGTAAGCCAACGCCGATATCCGTCGCGCGCGACGTCTATGACGAGCAGCGCGTCCAGGCCCAGTTCCACCATCGTGCCCCTGGCAAGTGCGATCCTCCTGTCGATCTCGGCTTGCGTAAGGCCGAGCAAGCGACCGCTCGAAAGGTCTATCTTCATGCTGCCCATCGCCTTCCCCCCTCACTCGATGATGATCAACTCGCGCGGAACGGCGTTCTGTCGCTTGCCGCCTTCGGGCGTGACCAGGTAGGTGTCGATCGCGTACAGATCGTCGTAGGCCACCCTGCCCGTGTCGCCCCCCCGATCGATGCGAACGTGAGGGTGGTTAAGGTAGACCATGTTCTCGCGGAGCGGTATGGTCTCGGAGGGGTCGTGCAGGTAGGGACGCTCCCCGAAGACGTAACCGAGGCTATGCAGGTAGTTCTGCATGTTCGTTTTATGGCCCAGGCTCTCGATGTAGCGGATGTTCGCGTCGAAGATCTCCTTGACGCAGGTCCCCGGCCTGAGCATACCGGCCGCGAAGTCCTGCATCTTGAGCGCGAGGTCCCAGTAGCGCCGCGTCTCCGCGCTAGGCTCGCCCAGGATGAAGTTGCGCCCCATCGCGGTGAAGTGGCCGCCGATCCCGTTGGATTCGAGGAGCATGAAGACGCGGTCGCCCCGCTCCACCCTCCGTTCGGGATAGTCGACAATCTGCGAGTGCGTGGTGATCGGCCCGGCCTCGTCCTTGCCGAACTGCAAGGCGAACAGGAGGCACACACCGCCGCCGCTACCCAGCTGGTGCGCGAGGTAGGCTGTGTCGTTATTGATCTCCTGGATGGTCCTGCCGGGCCTGATAATGGAAGGGAGGGCCGCCATCACCTTCTCGTGGAGGACGATGGCGTTGCGGATCAACCTGAGCTCCTCGGGACTCTTGGTCGCCTTTACTGGGTCGATCGCCAGCGTGATGTCGACGTATTCCGCGCCGGGGAAGACACCCTTCAAGAAATCCCGCGTGGATGCCCTCATCGTCTCCAGGTGGATGAAGCCAATGCGGCGCCTCGCGCCGCTCTTGAAGTGCGCGAGTAGATCCTCGGCATCGAGGCATTCCACGTAGCGGACGCCGGGGTGGATCGGGACGAGGGACCGCCCGGAGGCCAGCCGCTCGCGGCGAAGGGCCTTGTCAGCCGCAGACGTTCCCTTCTCGGGCAGGCAGTGGCCCCTGACAGCGGTGATCTCTCCCTCCGGAGGGACGATGATGTAGCTGGCGTCCTTGGTCCCGATGAGCCACTGGCTGTAGCCCTCCCAATCGCCCTCGAGGATCAGGAGGAGGTCGACGCCCTGCTCCCGCATCACGCCGCGGACGGCGGCCCAGCGCCGCTCGAGCTCCCCAGCGGAGAAGCACTGGACCTGCTCGAACCGATCGACCATCCTCATGCCATCAAAGTATTCCATGTCGAGACCGCCCCTATCCGCGCGGCGGCGACGCGCTCCCCCGCGGGAGGCCGGCGCCGCCGCGCGCTCTGAACCGAGATTATTTGGTCGCGCTGAAGTCGGAGTCCATCGCCTTGATGAAGCCATCGACGTCCAGCTTATCCTTGATGAGGAACTTCTGGAGGTTCGTCTGGAGGATCCGGTAGAACTCTCCGTCGAACTGCTGGATGCCGGCGTTGCTGAAGACCGCGCCCGCGCGGACGTAGGCGTTGATCTCGGCGAAGGAGTCGTTGAAGCTCAGGTCGACTCCCTTGATCGTGGATATCTTGTTACCGAGTTTGGCGAACTGCTGGCCCGATTCCTTGGAATAGATTACCGAGAAGACCTTCAGGGTCGCATCCATCTTGTCCTTATCGTCGAAGTGGAAGCAGAAAGGTCCGGAGCCGGGCTGCTCGATGAGGACGCTGTCCTTCGGGTCATTCGAGACGGGCATCGGGAAGACGCCTATGTTGGCGTCTTTATTGATCGACTTTACGCCGTCGATGGTCCAGGAGCCATTGGCGATCATGGCGCCTTTGCCGGTCGCCATCAGGTTCCTGGCGGTAGCCCAGTCGGTGGCCATCGGATCGGCCGAGAAGTACTTCTTCAGCGCGTAGAGCTGGGCGAAGGCCTTCTTGAAGGCGGCGTCGCCCGCGAACTTGCTGCTCAGGTTCATCTTGTTCTTGTACCACTCGCGATCGGGCTTGCCGCCCGCCACGCCGGCGAGGCAGAGGGGCATGTAGATGTTCGTGAACTGCTCCTGCAGGGTCCAGACGTCTCCGAAGCCGGCGCAGAATGGGGCGACGCCGTTCTTCTTGAGCTTCTCGCAGGCCGCATAGAGCTGATCCAGGGTTTTCGGGACGGAGATGCCGTACTTCTTGAAGACGTCCTTGTTGTAGAAGACGCCGTAGTAGTTGGTGTCCATCGGGATCATGTACTGCACGCCATTCAGGACGCCGCCGGCGGCCGCTTCCTTGCTGACGCTGGAGATAAAGGGCGCGTTCGCGAGATCGTAGGTGTAGCCCGCCGAGACGTAGTCCTCGGTGGAGAATCCGCCGAAGATCGCCGGCGGATCGTCGCTGGCGATCTTGGTCTTCACCATCTGGTCGACGGTGTCGGAGTTGAATTTCTCCAGGGATATCGTGATATCGGGATAGAGCTCGGCGCACTTCTTGACGACCCAATCGGCCCAGGCAGCCAAGCCCGCCTCCTGATAGCTGTGAAGCCAGGTGAGCTTGATCCGCTTCTCTGCAGACAGGGCTGCCGGAGAAGCGCAGATAAGGAACGCGGCCACTGCGGCGGCCAACAGCCTAGATGACTTTTTCATGCGGTTTCCCTCCTAATGCTCGATGTCGTATCGACGGATACGGGATGAACTCGACGCGATCCTCCTTTCCTTGCCATAGCAAGACGCGGCCTTCAGCCCTTCATGGCGCCGCCGACGATCCCGCTGATCATCTTCTTCTGCGCGAACAGGAAAAAAGCCAGGATCGGTATCATCGACAGTATCGCGGCGGCGAAGGCCATGTTGTAGTCGGACGCGTATTGGGAGAAGAAATAGAACTGCTTGATGGTGATGGTCCTGATGCTCTCCTTCTGCAGGAGGATCAGGGAGATATTGAAATCGTTCCAGAGCCACATGGCGTGCAGGGAGGCAACCGTGGCCGTAGTGACCTTGAGGAGAGGGAAGACGATCATGAAGAAGGTTTTGTAGGGGCCGCAGCCGTCTAGGTACGCTGCCTCCTCAAGCTCCCGGGGGATCGACTTCACGAAGCCGGCGTAGAGGAAGGTCGCGAAAGCGACGCTGATGCCGGTAAGCATGATGATCATGCCGAGGAGGTTGTTGATGAGCCCGATCGACTTGAAGATCCGGTAGACCGGTATCATCAGGATCTGGAAGGGGACCATGAGCGAGGCCAGGAAGGCCTTGTCCAGCGCCTTGAGGGCTCGGCTCCTCTTGGCATGCCTGGCGAGCGTATAGCCGCACAGGGACGAGGAAAGCACGATCAGTACCACGGACGACACGGTCACGATCAGGCTGTTGAGGAGCGCCCTCATGAAATCTATCGTCCTCGCGGCGGTGACGAAATTCGCGAGGGAAAAGGAGCCTGGCGGGGCCAGGGCATTGCGAGCGGTCTCGAGTGGCGTTTTCAGCGAGTTGACGACGGCGATATAGAAAGGGAAGAGGAAGGCGGCGCAGATCGCGGCAGCCGCCAAAACACGCAGTACGGCGAGGCTTTTCCGCGCGCGCATCTAGAGCTCGACCTCCCGGCGGCGGAAGAAGGCAGTCATCGCGGAGGCGATCAGGGTGAGGGCGACGAGGAAGGCGAAGGATATCGCCTGGCCGTAGCCCGCTTTGTTGTATGTGTAGAGGTTGTCGAATATGTACATGGAAATGGTCTCGGAGGCTCGTGCCGGGCCGCCGCCCGTAGCGGCCATCACATTCCCGAATTCCCGGAGGTAATTGGTGAAAGTGAGGGTGATGCAGATCGTGAAAGCCGGGGCTATCATGGGGATGGTGACGCGCCTGAACCGAGTGAAGGCGCCGGCCCCGTCCACGAGCGCCGCCTCGTAGAGCTCCCGCGGCACGTTCTTAAGGGCCGAGTAATATATGAGCATATTGATCCCCGCGCTGCACCACAGGCTGATCACGACGATCGCGGGTATGACAAAGGTCACGCTCCCCAAGGGGCTGGGAACGCCGAAGACGGTGCTCAGGACGAAACGGTAGATGAACTTCCAGATGAAGGCCGAGAGCACCCCGCTCAGGCAGCAGGGGATGAACACGACGAGCCTGCAGAAGTCGCCGAGTCTTCCCCGCATTCGGTCGAAGAGGAGGGCGAGGCTTAAGGTCAAGACGTTGTTCGCCACGACACCCAGCGCGCTGAAGAGAACCGTGTTCCGTATCGGACTGACGATCCTCGAATCGCCCGCCAGCTTGGCGAAGTTGGCGAAGCCAACGTAATGGTAGCTCTTCGCGACGCCGTTCCAATCCGTGAAGGCGATATTGATCCCAGCCGCGAAGGGGATCGCTATAGCGACCGCGAAGAAAGTCAGAGCGGGAAGGGCGAAAACGTACTTCGCCCTCGCGGATGGGTCGACGAGTCCCTTGGTAGACCGGCGGCGCTTCATAGGACGACTAGCTTCCGAGGGAAGGCGGTGAGCCGCCTCGCGCCACCCGGCGTCACGAGGAAGAGGTCGGCGCAGCGGAAAGGGTCCATGCCCCTCGCCGAGACCCTGGGAGCGACGGCGAGCGTCATGCCGGCCTCTAGCGCCATATCGGCGGAGGGAGTTCCCGGGCAAGGAGCCTCTCCGATCAGGTAGCCCATCCCGTACACGAAGGCGGACTCGTCGGGCTCGATGCCGTTCTCAACCAAGTACGCGTTAGCCGCGGACATCGCGTCTGCAATGCGGTTCCCGGTCCTGAGCGCTCCGACGGCCGCATCCTGCGCGCCGACGGCGAGAGCCCATAGGCGCCGGGTCTCCTCGCTCGGCTGGCCGATGACGAAGCATCGGCCAAGCGCTCCATAGTAGTCGTCGTACCCTATGCACCTGACGAACAGGTTGATGCGGTCTCCGTGGGCAAGGCGCCGCCCCGGGTACGCCAGGGGCTCCACGGAGGCCTTATCGCCTTCGGGGGATGAGCTCAGGTCGACAACCACGGTCCTCGTGACGTCCTCGCCACCGGAGCCCATCTGGTAGGCCCTGGCGCGGAGTTCGCGCACTACCTCGGATTCCAGCCTGCCCGAGCGGATCGCGCAGGCGGCGGTGGCGAAGAGCCTGTCGTGGAGGCCGGCGACGGCCTCGATGATGGCGATCTCCTCCCCGCTCTTGATCGCCTTGAGCCGTTCCATGCCGGCGGTTAAGTCGACGAGGGATAGGCCGGGGATCGAGCCGAAGAGGTAGTCCCGCATATTCTTGCGGATCGCGTCGAGGAAGACGAAGCCCGCCTTCTTCCCCGGCCCCAGATGGTCGGCGACGTACCTGTAGTGGAGCGCGGGAACGTTATCCGTATAATCGTCCCTGAAGTCTTGCGACTTGTGATCGTCGAGCTTCCGGTATCGGGCCTGCTCCTCGTCGCTGAAGAGCCTGCTGGTGAGCGACATGATCATCCGCCCCTCCGGAGGCACCACGATGACCTCCTCGCTCGGCCTCTCGCTGATGCAGGCTCCGGTGAGCCATTGATAATAGCCGCCCTTGTCCATCTCGATCGCGACGAGCGCCGACGCGCCGCTCTCCTCCAGGAGCTTCCTGACCGCCGCGAGGCGCCTCGCCTTCTCGCCGTCGGAGAGGCTGTGAACGCGGCCGTCCCAGACCTCGAGCATCGTCTTGGTGATATCCATGCCAGCCTCCACCTCCGCCCGCCGATCAGCACGGCAGGACGATCAGGTCCTGGGAAAAATCGCTCGTCCTGATCCCTCCCTCGCGAGTTACGAAGAAGGTATCAAGGGCGAAAACTCCGTCGGCCATCCCCGGATCGAAGCCGGGATATCGCCTCATGATGACGGGATGCGCGAGATAGAACATGCCCTCGCGGAGCGGGACGGTCTCGGAGGGATCGTTCAGGTAAGGGCGCTCGCCGTATTGGAAGCCGAGGCTATGCAGGTAGTTCTGATGGTTCGTCGTAAAACCGCATCCCTCGATGAATGCGTAATTCAAGTCGAAAACCTCGCGCACGGAGACGCCGGGCCTGAGCATGCGGGCGGCGTTAGCCTGGGCCCTCACGGCCATATCCCAGTGCTTCCGCATCTCGGCGGAGGGCTCTCCGAAGACGGCGTACCTCCCGAGGGCGCAGTAGTGGCCGCCCGGGCCGTTCGTTTCGAGGAGCACGTAGACCCTATCGCCCGGCCGGAGCACGTAGCCGGGATACTTGCGCCGCCCCATCTCGAGCCCGCCCGGCTCATCCTGAGGGCCGTAGCCCATCAGGAAAAGATGGACGAAATGCCCGCCGCTGCCGAGTTCGCAGGCGGTATAGATCAGCTCGTCGGTTATTTCCTTGACCGGGCGCCCGACGCGGACTATCTGAGGGACGGCGGCCATGAGCTTCTCGTGAAGCTTGCAGCTCTCCCCGATGAGGAAGCGTTCCTCCTCGCTCTTGACGACCCTCGACGCGTCGAGGTCTATGCCGATGTCCACTATCTCGAAGGGCCCGAGGGCTTCGACCATGCCGTCATACCAGTCGGCGCGCAGGACCTCGGGATGGACGAAGCCGATTCGCCTCCGCCCAGGCCCCAGCCGCCCCTTGAGAAGCCCGGGATCGAATTCGCCGACGAACTCGATATCCGGATGCGCGGGGTAGATCTTCTTCCGCAAGACCGAATCCTCGACGACGGCGACGAGGCTCCCCTCGGCGGGCAGGATAATGCACCGTGGGTCGCGAAGGGCGGCGAGCCAAAGGCTGTAGCCCTCGTACGAGCCCTCGAGGACGACGAGAAGATCGACGCCTCGATCCTTCATGACCTCCCGTGCGACGGCCCAGCGCCTCTCGAATTCTGCCGGACTGCAATAGAGCACCTGCTCATACCGGTCCAGCATCCTCGTTCCGGCGAATCGTTCCATATACCTCGCGCCCCCTCGGAACCGCAGCAGGAGGCCAAGATAGCATCGCCCGAACGCTCGGCAAGCGAATCGGAACCAAATGCAGCTCAGGAGGTACGAGTCGCGTTTTTCCGGGACGGAGCCGCTGCTTTCGCGAGCGACGTTGCGTATATAATACCGGCATGAAAGCCGAGACGGACTCTCGATCGAGCGAATCGCCGCTTCACTACATCGCGCCCGTCCTGCTGGCGATCCTCTCCTTGGCTATAGGCTACGCGATCATCTCGCTGCAGATGGGCTATCTTCGGTACTCGCTCTATACGAGGCTCCATCTCCCCAATCTCAACAGCCTCCTGCAGCAGTTTGTCATCAGCAAGCTGGCAATCGGGCTCGCCCTATTGTTCCTCGGCACGATCTGCCTTTTGCTCTTCCGCTTCACCTTCAGCAACACCATCTTCATCAGCATCAGCGTCCTGTGCTTCATCGGAATCGCCTACAGCTACCTGGTCATCGAGATAGAGACCTCCTTCCACGCGGGCATGGCGGCCGCGAGATGGTGGTTCAAGGCGAGCTCCGTGAGCGGCTGCTTGCTCCTCTTTGCCTCCCAGATGATCGGCTTCCGATTCTACTTCGACGAGAGAAGCGCCCCGATGCGCTACGCCGGCATGGCCGCCCTCGCGCTCTGTTCCGCGATGATCTGCCTATTGCCGTCCACGCACGGGAGGATATGGCTCTTCGCCTTCTACGCAGCCCTCGCGGTTTGCCACGCTTACGTGCGGGTCTCCCTCCTGCGCGAGGGCCGCTACGGGGAGCTCCTCCAGATGCTCCTGCCCGATCTGGCCTTCGCCTACATCATCGTCGCGAATGTGCTGTTCCGCAGGGAGTACGGGGACGTAAGGGAATATTCGACAGCGACGCGCCTATACACGAGCACCATGTACGCCGTCCCGGCCCTGGTATTCGCCCAGTTCCTCGCGATACTCAACAAGCACCAGCAGACCTTCCTCCACGGGAGGGAGACGAACCGGAAGATCTACGAGATCAATATAATCAAGCGCTCCCTCTCGAAGCTCCTCCTCCTATCGGCCTCCCCCCATATCGGCGCGATCAAGGACGCCGCGGAATTCATGATGGCGGCGGGGCGCGGCAGGTTCAGTTCGGAGGAGATGGCCAAGCTCGAAAGCATCAAGAGCGAGGTGAACAGCGCGGAATGGGTCTTTCAGCAGATCGACGAGTACTCGCTCCTGCAGGGGGACACCCTCGACACCAAGCTGTCGCTCGTCGAGCTCAATAACATCCTGGAGTCGACCGTAGAATCGATGTGCCGGATGGCGATCTTGGCCGATCCCGGCTCGGCATCGATCGAGCCGGATATCGGGCGCGTATCCGCTTGCCCGATATCCCTCATGCAGGCTCTCCAGGATATCGCGATATCCCTGCGGCAGCTCGACAAGTCGAGCGAGGTCTCGATGGTCGCACGGAGGAATGGCTGCGAGGCAATAATCGAGTACTCGCTACGAGGCGCGCGTATATCGGATGCCGACGCGTACCGGATCGTCAAGCGAGTATCCGACCCCAGGCAAAGGTCGCTGAACGACCTGCAGGACCTGAATTTCGCCGTGTCGGTGAGCCGTCACCTCTTGGAGCGGTCCTGCGGCTCCCTGGAGGTCTTCCATGAGGAGGGAATCAGGATTCGATGCTCGATCCCGATCTCGACGAAACCGCCTCCCGAGCCCGCATGGGTGGAGATGCCCGCTCCGGACCTGCCGGATGGGTCTGCGGCGCCCATGGTACTCGTGGTAAGCACTGACGCCGAGCAACGGGAGCAGATTTTGCGATACCTGGCCTATCGAGGTCTCAGCCTCACGATATGCGACCGGGCCTCGTCTTTTATCGCATGTCCGGAGCTGCTCCGCAATTATTCCCTGATAGTGGCTGGGGACATGTTCTACGGTCTGACCTCGACTTCTTTCTGCGACAAGGTCCGCGAAGAGTATTCCCTCTCCCGTCTCCCGATCCTCCTCGTCGTGCACAACGTGCACGCGGAGACGTTCTTCCCGGCGGGGACGGCGGCGAACGACTACCTCGTCCAACCCTATCCCCCGGCGAGCCTCGCTAATAAGGCGATGGCGCTGATCCTCATGAAGGAGTCCGCCGACGACGCGACCCGGGCGCGGCTCCGCTTCCTGCAGTCGCAGATTAATCCCCATTTCATATTCAATTCCATCTCGGCGATCATGCAGCTCTGCATCAGCGCGCCCCTCAAGGCCTATGAACTCCTCGGGGACTTCAGCAACTACCTGCGCGGCCACCTCACCAACCTGTCCCTGACCGACCTCGTACCGATCGAGAAGGAAATCGAGCTCGTTTCGGCGTACCTGAGGATCGAGAAGGCGCGCTTCGGCGAGGCCATCCGATTCAGGATAGATGCCGACTGCGACGAGCGGTTCAAGATCATGCCCCTGCTGATCGAGCCGCTGGTTGAGAATTGCGTCAAGCACGGCCTCAAGGCCGGCGGTTCCATCCTCATCGCGGTAGCGATACGGCAAGAGGGCGACCGGCTCTACATTGCTGTGGAGGACGACGGCCCCGGCATCGAGTCCTCGATCCTCGAGGGTATTCTAGAAAACCGGCTCGAGGGGCCGTCGATCGGCTTACGGAACGTCAGCAGCCGGCTTCTGTACTACTACGGGACCAAGCCGCGCATCGAAAGCATGCCCGGCAAGGGAACGCGCATCTCCTTCTCGATCGAGGCGCGTAGGGAACCCTGATGCTTCAGCAGGCCAATTGCCGATCCACTATCAGCTGACGCTCCGATCGGCAGGGGCCCCTACCAGGCTTAGGTAATTGCGGCAACCGGGCGCGGGCCGTAGGGCCTGCCTACTGGATCCTAAATAGGGCGGATGGTAGCCTGCCCCCCAAAAAACAGTCCATTCGGCATGGCAATCTCTCGCCAGCAAGGAAAATGGAACCATGAAGAGGGGATAGTATTCATTTCCTTGAGGCTTAAGCCGGCGGACTCGCCTAGACGAAAGCCTTGATGATCAGGGCCGCGACGACGACCCACAGCAGGATGAAGATGACCGCGAAGGTCCAGTTCTTCTTCAATGACAACGGCTCGGCCTCTGCCTTTCGCTTGGCATCGTCGAAGACGTCGCGCGGGATCAGCTTGATCGCGAGGCCGATCAAGGCCGGTATGATGATCAGGTCATCGAGGTAGCCGAGCACGGGAACGAAGTCCGGGATGAGGTCTATCGGGCTGAGCGCGTAAGCGATGCAGACGACGATGATCGCCTTCGGAAGCAGCCTTACCCTCGGGTCCTTGTAGGCGTAATACACGCTGGTCAATTGCCGCTTAATGTCCTTCGCCCGTCTATCCAGCGACTCTTTCCAATCCTTGATGCCCATATCGCCTACCTTAATCCGAATATCGATTCGATGCCAGGACGCGCGAGGAAGGGATCGCCTGGGTCGGCGGGCCACAACGGGCGCGGCATCACTTCTTCTTGCGCAGCCAGATCTGGCTCACCTTGTCGGCGATGACGCCGAGCTCGAAAGGAGTTTCCTTCATCCCGATACGCACCCATTGCTCGATTACGGCGACCGCCCCGTGCAGAACGAAGGCGAACAGGAACTCGATCTGCTGCTTCGACGCGTCTGGGTACTTCGCCTGCCACAGAGCGATCGTCGCCTTCCTCGAGACGCTCATGGCGCGATTGAGGAACTGCTTGTCGCCGTTCTCCGAGAAGAGGACGCGGCATAGGTCGTAGTTCTTTCCGATGATCTCGAAGGCCTTCTTCACGATAGTATCGATGTCGTTCTCGTACTTCGCGATCACTTCAGACGAGAGGTCCTCGAAGAGCTCGTTCTCGATCCGCTCGAGGAGGTCGTAGGGGCTCCGGTAATGCGAGTAGAAGGTGGCGCGGTTGATCTGCGCGAGCTCGCAGATCTCCTTCACCGAGATGCCCATGATCGGCTTGGCCTCGAGCAGGCCGAGGAAGCTCTCCCGTATGACCTTTTTCGTATATCGCACTCGAGCGTCCGTCTTCACCGCGCCTCCCGAGGTCGGCGCAGGCCCGAAAAACGACAGCCCCCGCGCCTCTGTCGCTTATCTTCCAGACCCGCCGACGATTGTCGGTTGACTTGATGCTACACGCGAAATATGTTCGACGCAAGCTAGTTTTTCAGCATATGTCGTTTTTCTTTCATGGAGTCGATCATGAGTCGTCCGCCTCGCAGCTATGAGAGAGCTCGCCCGTGAAGAGGGTCCTCGACTTCGCGCTTGGGCGCAGCGCTCTGGTGATCGTCATTTTCGCGCTCGTCAGCGCGTTCATGGCCGTCGGCGTCTCTCGCATGAGGATCAATTATTCCGTCGATTCCTTCTATCCGGAAGAGAACCCCATCGTTAAGACTCACCGGCTGGCGCAATCCACGTACAATACCGGCAACTCGGAGATGGCGGTCCTCTACGCGGACGACATCTTCGCGCCCGACAGACTGCGCGACGTCCGCGCCCTCACCGAGAGCCTCGAGGGCCTGGACGGAGTCCTCCGAGTCGTGTCGCTCGCGAACACTCCCAGGATGCGAGAGGAGGACGGCGCGCTCATCACGACCGACATGATGGAGAGCGACGACCCGGGGCCGGAGGAGATCGCCGCGATCAAGGACTACCTCGCTTCCAACTACGCGATGAAGGACGGGCTGCTCGCCGCGAAGGACGGCAGGTCGACGACGATCATCATCCAGATCGACAAGAGCCTCGACGAGCAGACGATGGTCGCGAAGATCGAGGCCGCGATCAAGGAGCGCTGGAAGGGACGCTTCGAGACGACGGGCGTTCCCGTGCTCGGCGGGGCGATACTCTCCATCATTAAGGGAGTCCCCCTCCTCGCGGCCGTCGCCCTCGCGGTCATCCTGGCCTTCCTGGCCCTCAATTTCCGCTCCGCGGCGGGCGTCCTCCTGCCGCTCGTCCAGCTGTCCGTCGGCCTGCTGTGGGGCGTCGGGTTCCTGGGCTGGAAGGGAGACAGCTTCGTGGCGCTCATGGCGATCGCGCCGATCGCCATACTGGCCGTCGGCTCCTCCTTCTCGCTCCATCTCCTGGGCCGCTACTTCCTGGAGCTCTCGCTCGGACGGGACAAGCGGACCGCGATACGGACCATGTTCCTCGAGACGGGGCTCGGCGTAGTGGTGTCCGGCCTGGCGATCTCGGCCTCGATGCTCACCTTCCTCCTGTCCGAGCTCGGCATGATCAGAGGCATGGGACTGCTGACCGCCGCGGGCGTCTTCTCCTGCATGATCGCCGCCCTCGTCCTGCTCCCCGCCCTGCTCAACCTCCTGCCCGCGCCGAAGGTCAAGCGTAACACTCACGGCAAAGGCGGGCTGAGCGCGACCCTCCGCGCTCTCGGCAAGGCGGTCGCTTCCCGACCGAAGCCGATACTCGCCGTCGGCGTCGCCCTCGTCCTCGTCTCGACCTGGGGCATCTTCCGGATCGTTCCCGACTCTTCGCTCGTCGCCTATTTCCCGCGGAACTCCCCGGCCATCAGGGGCATGCGCGCGGTCGAGGAGTCGTTCGGCGGCTCCACGCAGATCAGCGTGGTCGTCGACGGCGACCTGCAGGACCCCGAGCTCCTGAAGGCGATGCTCGCGTTCCAGGAGCGCGCGCGCGAGATTCCCGACGTCGGCCCCGTCCAGTCGATCGCCGCGACGGTCCGCACCATCCACGAGACCCTGACCGGCGAGAAGGGGATGCCCGCGACTCGAGAGCTGGCCGCCCAGGAGCTCCTCCTCTATCAATCGTCGGGGAGCGTCGACGATATCACCTCCATGGTCAATCTCGACTACACGCAAGGCCTGATAACCGTCATCGCGAAGCAGGCTTCCTCGCGCGAGACCAAGGTCATGATCTCGCGAATAGAGCAGCTGCTCCGGGTCACGATCGGCGACAGAGCCAAGATCGAGCTGACCGGGGACGGCCTCGTCATGTCGGTCCTCGAGAGGATCATCATCAAAGACTTCATCGTCAGCCTGTCGCTGGCGATCGTCCTCGTCGTCTTCATCGACAGCCTGATCCGAAGCCTGCGCGCCGCGATCGTTACGATCATCGTCCTCGTCTTCACCATCGCGCTCCAATACGGAATCCTCGGGATCTTCGGTCTGACCTTCACGATGGCGACCGCCCTCATGGGGGCCCTGGCGATCGGCGTCGGAGACTACGCGATACACCTGACCGTCCGCTACATGGAAGACCGCCGCAAGGGCATGACGCCCGAGCTCGCGGTCGAGGCCGCCATCGCCACCTCCGGCCGGTCGATCCTCTTCACCTCGCTCACGCTGGGGGGAGGGTTCGCGGTGCTCGCCTTCGCGGACTTTCCGCCGATCGCGGTCCTCGGCGAGCTCATGGTCTTCACGGTCGTCGCGGTCGGGGCCGCATCCTTGGTCCTGCTTCCCTCGGCCTGTCTTCTCTTCCTTCGCAATCCGTACTCGCGCATGGAGGTCGCCGAATGAATAGGAATGAAAGCCTTCGAAAAGCGGTGCGCGCCGCGCTGGCCGCGACGCTGGCCCTCGCCGCGACGTCGATCGGCGCCCAGGCGGGCCCGAGCGCCGACCAGATAATGGATAAAGTCTTCGACTCGCCCAAGCCGAAAGGCTCGGTCCTCACCATGACCATGGTCATCTCGAAGAACGGCCAGAAGCTCACGCGTACGCTGACGACTTGGTCGACGGGAGACAACGCGAAGGGAGAGACCGAGAAGACGCTGATGAAGTTCCTGTCGCCCGCGGACGTGAAGGGCTCGGGCTTCCTCAACCTCAAGAAGGCCGACGGCGGCACCGAGAGCCTGCTGTGGCTCCCGGCCCTCGGGAGAGTCAGGAGGCTCGGCGGCGGAAGCTCGGACCAAGACCAGGCCTTCTTCGGATCGGACTTCACGAACAGGGACATCAACGGATTCGTCAAGTCGGACTTCGGCTACGCGATCGTCGGCTCCGAGGGCGGCATCTACACGATCGAGGCGACGCCCAGGAAAAGCATCGGATTCGAGAAGCTCGTCTACCGAATCGACTCGTCGATCTGGAAGTACGTGCGGATCGAGTATTGGCGCTCGGGCAAGATCGCGAAGACGCAGACGGACGAGTACGACCTGATAGGCGGCTACTACATGCCCAGGAAGATCGTCATGACCTCCGCCTCGAAGTCGTCCACCGAGCTGTCCTTTACTGACTACAAGCTGGACCAGGAGCTGGGCGACCAGTATTTCACCGAGCGCTTCCTTAAGCAGTAGGAGGCCCGAGATGAGGACCGCAGCTATCGCGCTGGCGCTCGCCGCCATGGTCTCGGCCGTCGCCGGGGCGGCGGCGCAGGAGTTCTCAGGATCGGTAGAGGCGCGCGCCGGCTTCTATTTCGACGACGCCGACCTCGAGCCGCGGACGCAGGAGCTCGAGGGCCGCGTAGACGGGAAGATCGGAGATGCGGACATGCCGCGCGCGCAGTACTCCGCCCGCCTGGCCGTCGAGTACGACCCGGCCTCGGGCGAGACGAGCGTCGAGCTCGGCGAAGCCTGGATAAAGCTCTTCGAGGGGCCTTTCGATATCTGCCTCGGCAACCAGATCGTCGCCTGGAGCGTCTCCGACGTCTTCTACCCCTCCGACGTCGTCAATCCCTGGGACCTGAGCGTGCCCATCGATCGGAAAAAGATGTCGGTACCGCTCGCGAGGATCATCCTTAACGGCGACGCGTTCTCGATCGACCTGGTCGCGCAGCCCTACTGGATCGCGGGGAAGATGCCCGCGTCGCGATGGCTCTCGGCCGAGCAGGCTTCCCTCGCCTCGCTGGCGCATGACGAGACATTGGACGAGGTCCCTGATTTCTCGTGGGACAACGTCGCAGTCGGCTGCCACGCCAAGGCCACCATCGATCTCCTGCAAGGATTGGATCTCGGCGCGACGTTCTATCGGGGGAGGTCGTCAAGCCCGACGGGAGTCGGATTCGTCTATACGGGCCCCTACCCGACGGGGTACTACTACGTCTACGATCGCGCCACTCTATTCGGGGCCGACCTGACGCTCGCGCCGGGCGGGGACTTTCTTCTCAAGACCGAATGGGCCTATACGACGCTAGGCGACGCAAGCCTCATCTCGCCAGGGGCGGGAGAGGCCTCGGCCCAAGGCGTCGCGGCCATCGAGTACACACTCGGGACCGCCCAGATCGTGGGAGAGTACGTGTTCGATTGGGAGAAGGGCTCAGCGGAGGATACCGTGAGCCATAGCGTCGTCGGGGCCTTCAGCTGGGAGTCAGGCAGCCGCGCGAGCGTTAAAGTCGCGGGGGCGTACGACTTCGCGGACGGGGGAAGCGGCATGGTCTCTCCGCAGGCCAGCTACACGCTCGCCGACGGACTCTCGGCCTCGTGCGAGCTGTTCTTCTTCTTCGGCGATTCGGAGACGGAATACGGCGCCTACTCCGACAACGACCTGGGAAGGATCTCGCTGAAGTGCTTCTTTTAAGGACGAGATCGGCGCGGGACTGAACGGGCGACGATCGATTTCTCTTGTCCTTCGCGAGTGGCATCGATGAAGGATTCATGAAGATCTCGAGATAGCGCGACGTTGCGAGCGCGACGCCCGATCACGCTCGTGAAAAACTGGAAATGAATTCAGGAAGCGGGTTATAGTAGGTATCGATAGCTCGCGTCAGGAATCGATGATCGAAGAGCGATGGAACACGCGAAAGCATCAAGGAGCTCTCATGAAACGTATCAAGGCACTCCTCGCGATCCTCATCCTCGCGTGCCTCGGCGCCTACGCCGACAACAAGATCGCCCTGACAGTCCAATGCAATGTCTCCGGAGCTCAGGTCTACGTCAATGGCCGCCTCGCCGGCTACACTCAACCTAATTTCGCACAACTTCTCGCGCCCGGCACCTACGAGATAGTCGTCAAGGCCAAGGGGTATCCCGACTATAGGACCAGCGTCAACATCGGCCGCGACCCGGTGACTATCCATGCCTCCCTCGGCGCATCGCAGCCTCAGCCGCAGCCTCAGCCGCAGCCTCAGCCGCAGCCTCAACCGCAGCCTCAGCCTCAGCCTCAGCCTCAGCCTCAGCCTCAACCTCAACCTCAACCTCAGCCTCAACCGCAGCCGGCCGCGCAGGCTCAAGGCCAGGGCTTCCCGCTCTCGGTCGAGTGCAATGTCCGAGGCGCCGACGTCTACCTCAACGGGACCTTCCTCGGGAAAACTCCCTTCAATGGCCAAGTGCTCAAGGGACGGTACGACCTCCTGATCAAGTCGCCGGGCTTCGCCGACTATCGCCAGGACATCACTATTCGAGGCGCGATGAACGTGAAGGCGACGCTCCGGAGGCACTAAGGGTATTGAGATGCCTCGAGCATCGAGGCAACCTGCCAACGCATTAGGCCGGACGAGCCGGCCGCCGCATTCTCGACCCGGGTCCCTCGGTCTATACTTTACTTATGAAACCGGGCGACGCGGACAGGTCCCTGATCCTCGACGAGCTCATGGACTGCGTCGATAGCGTCGTCCTGGTGGTCGACCGCAGGCTGCGCGTAGTCGAGGCGAACCGAGCCGCGTCGGTGTTCTTCGGCTACGCCGTCTCCGAGCTGATCGCGAAGAGCCTCGCGTCCTTGGTGGCTGCCGAGGAGCGCGAGCGCATCATGGAGCTCTGCCGCTCGGCGAAGGAGCGCCGCGGGGGAAGGACAGTCCTCGTCACGAGGCTCAAGAAGAGCTTCCCCGCCCGCTTCAGCGTCAGCCCCATCGCGGGAACGGCCGGGAAACCGCGGTACGCGCTCCTGGTCGCTCGCCTCGGGAAGGACGGCCGATCGGCGCGGGGCGACGATCCCTCGAACGGCCTTGCCGAGCGCATGCTGAGGGGCTTCGCGGATCCGGTATTCGTCGTGGACGGTCCGTCGAGGACTATCAGCGACTGCAACGACGCGGCGGTGGCCGCCTTCGGCTTCTCCCGCGCCGAGCTCATCGGCAGGCGCCTCCTCGACCACCTCTCGTTTCCCGGCTCGGCGCAGCGGGCCCGAACGCTCGAGGCGAGGGCCGACAAGACCTACGCGACCTCGGGGATATACCAGGAGCCCATCCTGTTCCCTCGCAAGGGCGCGCCTCCCCTACCCTGCTACCTTACCGGACTTCCCTTCTTCAAGCCTGACGGATCCCTAGACATCATCATCGCCATTCTCTTCGACCGCTCGCGGGAGGAGGATAATAAGGCGGAGCTAGCCGAGCTCGTCGACAGGGTCCGCGCCTTCGCGTCGGACTTCGCGTCCATGGCCCTGGCCTCCAGTTCGTCTGCCCGCGGACGGGCCAAGCGCCTCTCGGACCTCGGATTCACCTCGAGGCAGGTCGAGATCGCCCGCCTCTGCGCGGCGGGGATTTCGTCCAAGGAGATCGGCTATAGCCTCGGGATAACCGAGTCGACCGTGAAGAACCACCTCGCCGCCATGTACCGCAAGCTCGGGGTGCATTCCAGGATGGGTTTCGCGCGCGCCCTCTCGGCCAAGCGGATCAGGATAGAGTAGCGGGCGCCGTTCCGGGACTCCCCAGTCCTTTAGTACTATAGCCCTAGTCCCAAAGTGGCATTGACGCCGACCTCACCCCGCCGAGACTTGAAGATACCCTTACAGGAGGTCCGCCATGAAGCTCAAGATAGCCGGAAAGCTCGCCTTATCATTCGTCGTCATCGTCGCGCTCTGCGTCCTCGTGGGCGCCCTGGGGATCACCCAGATCAGGAGCATCGTCGCCGCCGACGGCTACCTCTTCGAGAAGATGACGGAGCCCCTCGCCCAGCTCATCACCATCGCCGAGGACTTCCAGAGAGTCAGGATAAACGTCCGGACCATCGCGACATCGGCTGACGGGAAGGACTGGGCGAACGCCGAGGGGGAGATCCTCCGCCTGAGGTCCGAGATCGACGCCGCCTCGACCGCGTTCGAGGCGACTATGGTCTCGGAGAAGGGGAAGCAGCTCTTCGCCGAGTATAAGACGCAGATGGCGAACTACCGGTCGGTCTCCGACGACGTCGTCAAGCTCACCAAGGCCGGGAAGCGGAGCGAGGCCCTCGCGCTCATGGGGGGCAAGGGCGCCGAGGCCGCGACGGCCCTCCAGGCCGCGGTCGACGGCATCGTCGTCACCAAGGTCGACCTCTCCAAGCAGACCGCGGACTCCAACGCCGCGGCCGGCTCGCGGTCGACGATGATATCGCTGATCGTCATGGCGCTCGCGGTCGTC
>Ga0153915_10000061_pt1 | contig 97658 bp, 82 predicted proteins | sample Opewatmetagenome_2_FD_107003 | JGI IMG/M metagenome (GOLD analysis project Ga0153915, IMG submission 107003) | Freshwater wetland microbial communities from Ohio, USA - Open water 3 Core 3 Depth 3 metaG | ecosystem: Environmental > Aquatic > Freshwater > Wetlands | place: USA: Ohio, Lake Erie...
ATCACGTCGACGGCGCCCAGGGCCTACGCCATCGCCGACCGCGTCCGGGCCATGGGCGTTCCCGTCCTGATGGGCGGTCCGCACGTCACCTACCTGGCCGACGAAGCCCTGGAACACGCCGACTTCGTTGTCCGCGGCGAGGGCGAAGCGGCGCTCGCGGCCTTCATCGACGCCCGTGAAAAAGGCACCGGCTACGCCGACGTGCCCAACCTTTCGTACCGGGACGGGACCGGGGCGGCCGTCAACAACCCCATGGCCCCCCGGCTCTCCGACCTCGATCGCATCCCTTTCCCCGACTTGTCGCTCCTCCGGCCGGACGCGAAAGGCCTCCGTCACATGTCGTCCATCCCCGTCCTGACCTCGCGGGGCTGCCCCTTCGACTGTTCTTTCTCTTCGGTGACAGGAATGTTTTGTTTTTTTAATGGCTTCCGGTCCACCGAGAACATCATCGCGGAGCTCCGCCTCTACTCCGGCCGCAAATCCTTCGTCTTCTTCTATGACGACAATTTCGCCGCAGACCCCAAGCGGACGCGCGAGCTTTGCGAAGCCATGATCCGGGAAAAGCTCCAGATCACCTGGACGACCCAGGTCCGGGCCGACGTCGCCCGCGATCCGGAGCTCGTCGGCCTCATGAAGAAGGCGGGTTGTCACACCGTCTACATCGGCTTCGAATCGGTCAATCCCGACGCGCTCGCGGACATGAAGAAGAAGCAGACCGTCGAGGAGATCGCCCGGGCCGTCAAGATCTTCCGCCGCAACCGCATCCACATCCACGGCATGTTCGTCCTCGGCTTCGATCAGGACGATTGGCGGACCGTGCGCAAGACCGTGCGCTGGGCCAAGCGCTCCCGCCTGACCTCGACCCAGTTCCTGATCCTGACGCCTCTCCCCGGCTCCGCGTTCTATGACCGGATCGCCTCGGAGAACCGGATCCGCTTCCACGACTGGGCCCTTTATGACGCCCACCACGCCGTCTTCCAGCCGGCCCGCTTCTCGCTGCCCGACCTCCAAAAGGCCCAGAGCTTCGCCCACCGCAAGTTCTATTCGCTGAAGCAGGAGGCTCGCAAGGTCTTGGCCGGCCAATGGATCGGGGTCGCCATCGCCCATTACGCCCGCAATCTCGATCGGACCTGGAAGAAGCGCAACCGGACCTTCCTGCGGGCCATCGCCCTGCTCAAGCCGCGGCCGGGCTCCAAGGCCAAGGTCACGGTCGATTACCGGGAAGACGTCGGGCTGGAAGAGCACAACCGGGAATAGCGGAACGGGGACACGAAACCTTTTCCGGAGAAAAGGGTCATGTCCCCGATTTCAGAACGATTTACAGGTCCCTCCGTATGGTCTAGAATGGGGTTTCGTTTCTTTCGACTTCTCGGAGGGAGTCACGCATGCCTAACGTGTTGACAGTCCGGGGATTGAAGAAATCCTTCGGCAGCCAAGTCGCCGTAGCCGGCATCGATTTCGAGGTCCGTGCCGGAGAGGTGTTCGCCCTGATCGGCCCGAACGGCGCCGGCAAGACGACCACCCTGCGGATCATCGCCACGCTCCTCACGGCGACGGCCGGCGAGATCAAGTTCCTCGATCAAGACCTCTGCAAGGACCCCGATTTCGTCCGGGAGAGGATCAGCTATCTTCCGGAGGAGGCCGGCGCCTACAAGGACATGAAGGGGATGGACTACCTCCACTTCATGGCCAACTTCTACGCCCGGACGCCCGAGGAGGAAAAAACCTTCGTCGACCGCGCGGTCGAGATCACCAAGCTCGGCGAACCGCTCGGCGACCGGCTCAAGACCAAGGTCGGCACCTATAGCAAGGGCATGACCCGCAAGGTCCTGCTGGCCCGGGCCCTGATGACCAAGCCCGTGCTGGCCATCCTCGACGAGCCGACCTCGGGCCTCGACGTCCTCAACGCCCTGGAGATCCGGGAGATCGTTCGCAAGTACGTCAAGGAAGGCACCTCGGTCCTCCTCTCCTCGCACAACATGCTCGAGATCGAGTTCCTGTCCGACCGGGTCGCCATCATCGACAAGGGCCGCATCCTCGACAGCGGGACGCCCGCGGAGCTTAAAGAGAAGCACCGGGCCGCGAATCTGGAAGAGGTCTTCAGGAGTTCCGTCCGATGAAAAAATTCGCCAACCTGCTCAAGAAAGAGATCAAGGAGCTGGTCAATAAGCAGCTCGTCTTCACCCTGCTCTTCATGCTCGTCCTCTACAATTTCATCGGCCAGGTCAGCAAGAAAGAGATCCAGAAGATCGTCGGCGTCCAGACGATCTCCGCCCTCGACGAGGACGGTTCGGCGTCGTCCCAGTCCCTGCTCAAGGGGCTCTCGTCGGCCCGGTTCAAGATCCTCGACCAGTCGGGCAAGACCAAGGAGCAGGCCCTCGAGGCGGCCAAAGCGAACGACTCGAAGCTGCTCCTCGTCATCCCGAAAGGATTCGGCGATTCCCTGACCGCGTTCAAGCCGAGCCAGATCGAGACCTATTCGTTCATGCGGACATTCTCGCTCATCGGCGCCCGCGGTCAGATCGTCGTCGACGGGGTCATCTCGGCTCTGAACAACGTCCTGTCCAACAATTTCCTCAAAGAGAGGCTGCCGGACTTCGATCCCCAGAGCCTCAAGAACCCGATCAAGAGCAAGGACTTTGTCGTCGTCCGGGACCATGTGGCCCAGGGGTCGGCCACGCAGGTGGCCGGCCTGATGTCCCAACAGTCGATGCTCATCCCCATCGTCCTGATGATGATCGTCATCTATTCGTCGCAGATGGTCATCTCGGCGATCGCGATGGAGAAACAGAACAAGACCCTGGAAACGCTCCTGACCGTGCCCATCAAGCGGACCTCAATCATCACCGCCAAGATGCTGGCGGCGGGCCTGGTTGGCCTGATCTCGGCCGGCGTTTACATGTTCGCCTTCAAGGGCTTCGTCGGCGGCATGACCGGCGACATCGCTAAGGCCGGGGCGCAAGCCGGGGGCGGGGCGCTGATGCGCCAGCTCGGCCTCACCTTCAACACGACCGGCTACATCGTTCTCGGGGTGGCGATGTTCCTCGCCATCCTGGTCGCCTTGGCCCTGGCCATGATCCTCGGCGTCCTGGCCGAGGACTTCCGAAGCGCCCAGACGATGATCATGCCGCTCATCTTCCTGGTCATGATCCCCTACTTCATCTCCCTCTTCGCCGACATGAACTCGCTGTCGCTGCCGGCCAAGATCCTGATCCTGGCCATCCCCTTCTCTCACCCGTTCCTGGTCTCGCAGAACCTTTACCTCGGCAACTGGGGCATGATCGCCTTCGGGCTCGGCTATATGTTCGTGGTCTTCGTCGTCCTGACGATCATCGCCGCCCGGATCTTCTCCACGGACAAGATCCTGACCATGAAACTGAGGCTGGGCAAAAAGAAACCGGCCGTCGCCTGAGGAACTTCCGGCTCCGGCTCCGCCGCGGGACCGGGCCGACGCGCGCGGCCGAGCCTGTTTGACAAACCGGCCGTCGGGGGCCACAATGGGCATGAACGGAGGGGACCCCATGCATATCCTTTGGACGATCATTGTCGGATTCCTCGTCGGCGTCGTGGCCAAGTTCATCTACCCGGGCCGGCAGCACATGGGCTGGATCTTGACCATCCTGCTGGGCATCGGCGGCGCCTTCCTGGCCACCTTCCTCGGCCAGTGGCTCCACATCTACCAGCCGGGGCAGGTCGCCCACTTCATCGGGGCGGTCGTCGGGGCACTGATCATCCTCTTTATCTACAATCTTATCCGGAGGACGGCCCCGAGCGCCTGACCGGCCGACGCCCGGCGGGACGGCCCCTGAACCGCGGTCCTGAAAAGGGAGATTCCTAGCTCGAGGCTCGCCTTAGGGGGAGTGGCAGGCCCTTCCTTTCTGGCGGGGGGGGTCCGTCTTCCGGGGATATCTAGGTCTTGGCCTTGCGGCGCTCGTGCCGACGGATGAGCAGCCAGACGCCCAGCAGAAAGAGGAGTCCCAGCAGGACGGGCGCGACGACGGCCACGACCGTAGTCACCCCGGAGACGGCGTCCTCGGCCACGCTGAGGACGGGATTCCCGAGGCCGGCCGTGCCGGCGGTCACGGCCGGGCGGGCGACCGCCTTGGCCGTGTGGACGCCGCCGGCGATGAGCAGGCCGCAGACCATGGCCAGGATGGGGCTGACGTTGCTGACGACGTTCCCGCTCGCCGCGAACAGGATGGCCCCGGCCGCCGGCCGGAAGACCGTTTGGATGACGTCGTTGACCGTGTCGACGGCCGGGATCTTGTCGACCGTGAACTCGATGAGGAGAAGGACGCCGATGACGGCGAGCACGACGGGATGCTCCAGGGCGCTCCAAGGCGCCTTGAGGGTGATGAGGTCGGTGTAACGGGCCAGCAGGCCGACGATGAGCAGCGGCAGATAGGCGTTCAGGCCCGTCGCCGCGGCCAGACCGAACGCCCCGAGGAGTCCGAGCATCTTCGGGCCGATTCTAGGGCCGGTCCGGAAGCGCTGTCAAGGCGGGGACGAGGACCGCGAGCGGGTCAGAAGACGAAGCCAAGAGCCAATCCGACGAACGCCGCCCCTTCGCCATAGGGATGATCAGGCGCGCCCCTGGCATAGACGGCCTCGATCAGCATGTGATCGACCACCGTCCCCAAGTGGGCCTTGATGAGCCAGCGGCCATGCCAGATCATCGGCCCCACCCCGGCATAGGCGGACCCGAATTTGAAGTTCAAGGTGGCGGCCGGTGAGAGGCTTTTCCAGCCAAGCGTGTAGAGGGCCTCGGGGCTGACCATGAACCGCCGCCCCAGCTCAATGTCCAGGCGGACCGCGGGGCCGACGATCCCCGAGAGCTCCCCGTCGAAATCCTGCCCCAACAGGAGTGTCCCCGTCAGGGCGAGCTGGACCCGGCCGGACTGGGCCCATGAGAAGGACGTCATAAGGGCGGCGACGATCCACGCCGCCGCCAAGGCTCGGATCATCCTGGCCATCGGGACCTCCTTCGGTCGCGGGCTTTGCCGTTCGGTCCGATGATCGGGCCTGGGGATGACGGACTTGTCACGGTTTTGTGAATATTGTGTCAACATGTCCCGGGCGGCCGCCCGGTGCTATAATGCCCGCGGCCGAAAATGAGTGAGCATCTTCGACCGGGATCCCCCCGGACGCGCAAGGAATACGAGCGGCGGATCAACGCCGCCCTCGATCACATCGACCGGGCCCTTGGCGAGGACATCTCGCTCGGCAAGCTGGCCACGTTGGCGTGCTTTTCGCCCTTCCATTTCCACCGCATCTTCTCGGCCTTCGTCGGCGAGCCCCCGGCGGAATACGTCCGCCGCCTGCGCCTGGAGAAGGCGGCCATCCTCCTCGCGAGCGGGGAATGGTTGCCCGGGAGCGGCTGGCAGCCCGACGACGCCCCGGCCTTCGAGTCCTACATCGGGGAGCCGACGGGCGCCCCCGCGAGGCCGCACTTCGTCTTTGACCTCTATGTCCCGGTCAAGCCCCTGTAAGCGCGGGAGAGGCGCCTTGAAAGTCATCGATCTCAAGAAGAAGCTCAAGCCGTTCTACTCGGCGTCGGCGGCCAAGCCTTCGATCGTCGACGTCCCGGCGCTCCCGACGATCATGGTGGACGGCCGCGGCGACCCGGGCGGCCCGGCGTTCCAGGAAGCGGTCGGCTCCCTCTACAGCGTCGCCTACACCCTCAAGTTCGCCTTCAAGAAGGAAAAGGCCGTCGATTACCCGGTCATGGCCCTCGAAGGACTTTGGGCGGCCGACGATCCGGCCGTCTTCGCGGGCGGCCGGCGCGACGATTGGGAGTGGACGATCTTCATCGTCCTCCCGGACGTCGTGACGGGGAAGGACGTCGCGGCAGCGGTGGCCGCGGTCAAGAAGAAGGCCAAGTTCCCGCGCTTCCCGGAGGTCCGCTTCGAGACGTTCGCGGAGGGGAAGGCCGCCCAGATCATGCACATCGGGCCCTATGCGGCGGAGGGGCCGACGGTCGAGCGCCTGCACCGGTTCATCGAGGACCAGGGCTACAGGCTCCGCGGCCGCCACCACGAGATCTACTTCGGCGACCCGCGGCGGGCGGCCCCGGAGAAGCTGAAGACGATCCTCCGCCACCCCATCGAGCCGGCCTAGCCGCGGCCCGAAAGACGGTCAGGCGGGCTTCTTCAGCTCGAGGAAGAACCAGCCTTTCTGGGGCTCCTGAGTGACGACCTCGAAGCCGGTCTGCCTGGCCAGGTCGGCGAAGTGCTCCAGCCCCTGCTTTTCCACGATCTTGACTCCGTAGCCGGTGTTGACGTCGCCCTTCGGCATCTTGACGTGGACCGGAAAGAGGACATAGACCTGCTGCGGGTCCGTCCGGGCGGGGAAGACGACGTCCCAAACGAGCAGGCGGCCGCCGGGCTTGAGGACGCGGCGGATCTCTTCGAAGACCTTGGCGTGGAAGGACGGCTCGATATACATAAAGGTGAAGAAGACGGTCGACGTCCGGAACGTGTTGTCGAGGAACTTGAGGTCCCGGGCGTCCATGACGATCTTGAGCAGCGGCTCGCCCGGCGCGTCCTCGAGCTCGCGCTTGATGAGGTCGATGGCCACGACCTGTCGCCCCTTGAGCTGGCCGATGACGCCCTCGCCGCCGCCGCCGATGTCCAGGATGAGCCCCTCGGCCGGGAAATCCGGCAGGACGACCTCGAGCCTGTCGTGCTTGAGCACCTGCTCGGGCGCGGGGCGCTCTTGGGGGAAGGCCCCTGCGATGAGGATGGCGATGAGGAGGACGGCGAATGCCGTCCGGACGACGCAACGGGTACAGCTCAGGTCCATGGCACGCTCCTTGAAGGGGTTCGTTCGCGGCCGCAAAGGGGCCGCCCTTCTTTTCTACGGCCCCGGGGACGGAATGTTACAGGACCGCGCCGGCCGGGCTCAGGACTTCTTGGCCCAGGTCCCGTCCTCTTTCTGGATCCACCAGCCGGCCGGAGCCGCGGCGATCCGGCTGTCGGCGAAGATCTTCTGGATCTTGATGATCTGGCTGGCCTCGATGTTGAGGGCCTTGGCCACCTCGGCGTAGAGCTTCATCCGGACGTCGTTGTCGTCGCCGACGAGCTTCCTCAGCGCGGCCTTGGACTGCAGGTTGAGCCCGGACTCGTCGCGGATGTCGACCAGCCCCTTGTTGTTCAGGCCGACGTTGCCGGCGGCGAAGTACGGCATCAGGGCGGCCAGGTTGTTGGCGCTCTGGTCCTTGAGGGCCCGGATGGCCGGATTGGAGACCGTCGTCTCTTCCTGGGCGTACGCGGCGGGGACGAGCGTGAAGAAGGCCGCGCGGGGCAGGACGGCGATCTTCTTGATCGGCTCCTGGCCGGCCTTCTCGGCCGCCTGCTTCTGGATCTCCGATTCGATCTGCGAGGCCGCCGCCTTGACCTCCGCCTCGGGGAAGTAGATGTTGACCGTGACGCAGGCCACGAAGGCGAGGCCGACGGACGCGGCCGTGACCAGGGCGTGTCGTTTTCTCATGGGTTCCTCCTCCTTGCGACGCTTCGTTATGATCCGGACTAGCCGATCCGCTTGAGACGGCCGACCATCTCCTTGAAGCTGATCTTCTTGTTCGGCTCGCGGTTCACTACACTTATACCAAAAAGCGCGGGTTTCTTCATCAGGTACTCGACTCCGCCCTCGTGGATCGTGCCGTTCAGGGTGAACATGTCGTTGTGGAGGGTGCTGACGATGCCCAGTTTCTGGTAGCGGAAGCCCCGGACGAAGCGCATCCAGAAGCTGCTCGTCCCGCCCGAGGCCTTCTGGCCGGAGCTGAGGACGGTCAGGTTGTCCACGGCCTTGAGGCTGAAGGTCTGCGGCACGCCCTTGCGGGGGACGGACTCGATGCGGAACTCGAAGCTCTCCGGCTGCCCATAGGTGATGACGAGGCCGCGGACCTCGCCGCGGACGATGCCGGTCACCTCGCCGAAGGGCACCTCGTCCGTCAGCTTCTTCATGTCGAGGTCGACGAGATCGATGTCGAGCGAGATCGAACGGCCGGCGGCGAAGGGGTCCGCGACGGCGAGGTCCCGGAGGACGATCGTGCCTCCGAAGACGCTGGCCTCTCCCCGGCCGGCGATGGCGATCTTGTCCGGGGCGATATCGAGGCGCGGGAAGTCGGCCTGGATCTTGCCGGTCAGCTTGAATTGCGGGGAGGCGATGGGGAACCGGGAGATGTCGACGTCGCTGAGCCGGAGGGAGCCGAGGCCGTGGAAGGAGCCGGCGGCGGGGTCGAGGCGGAAGGTCGTCTGACCGAGCTCGAGCTGGCCGCCGAAGAGCGGCAGGCTCAAGGGCTCGACGGCCATCTCGTTGACGGCGGCGCGGACGACGATGTCCACGGGCTTCAGCGTCAGCATCGGGCTCTGAAGCTCGCCGATGTGGATGCGCCCTTCCTCGGGGTCAGGCGGCGCGCCGGCCCCGGCCGCGGGCATGGGCTTTGAATCATAAAGGAGGGGCAGGTCGGCGGAGATCCCGAGGAGGAGGGTCTTCGTGCCGGGGCTCTCGACGTTGACGCCGTCGAGCTTCAGCCGTCCGCCGACCGAGAGCGACTCGGCCGTCTTGCGCACGGCGAGGCTCGCCGCGAGCGAGCCTTCGAGCTTCGTCCGGGCCGACTCGGCGACGCCGGACTGGGAATAGAGAGAATAGAGAGGGCCGAGGCTGAAGCCGGCTTCGGCCGCGAGATCGAACGCGGTCGAGGGGGCGAGCTGGGCCGTGCCCCGGGCCTCGATCGAGCCGACCTCGGGCAGGGCGACCCGGGCGACGAGCCCTTCGATGCCGCCGGTGCGGGGATCATAGCGGCCCGCCGCCGTCAGCTTGAGCGGATGCTTGCTCCAGGCGATATAGACGGACTTCCAGAGCGACTCGCCCTGGCTGACGTCGAGGCTGCCGCTCCACGAGAGCCCTTGGGAGGCAGAGCCCTGGCCTTCGAGCCTGATCACGGGATCGAGGCCGTCGCCGGCGACTGTGAAGGACGGATCGTTGAACTTGGCCCCGGCGAGAGCGGCCGTTCCCGAGAACCGCCAGCCGGCCGGGCCGCCGGCCGGCCGGCTCGCGGCGAGCGCCAGGCCGAGAGTGCCGCCGAGGTCCCAGGCGGCGAAGTCGGCGGGAATGAACGGCTTGGCCAGGGCGCGCAGGGCCGGAAGGTCGACCCCGTTGGCGTCGAACTTGATCTCGACCGGCGCGCCCGGGGCCAAGCCGGCCCGGCCCGAGAGCCGGAGGGGCGTGAATCCCGGCAGCTTGGCCTCGAGGGAGGTCAGGACGCCCTCCTTGCGGGCGAGATCGAAGCGGCCCGACGCGGCGAGGTCGGCCGCTTCGAAGGCGATCCGCCGGCCGGCGGAGAGATCGCAGGCGAGCCCCGAGAGCCGGGCCTCGAGCGAGGCCAGGACGCCCTGCCTGCGGACGAGATCGAAGCTTCCCTTGGCCGTAAAGGCGCCCTGGTCGAAGGCGATCCGGGCGCCCGCCGAGGCCTCGTAGTCCAGCCGCGCCAGCCGGGCCTCGAGGAGCGAGACATCGGCCGCGGAGCGCGAGCCCGAGCCGACGAAGTGGAGATCGACGGCTTCGACGGAGGCGCCGGAAGCGGCCAGGCGGCCGAGCGTCGAGCGGACGTCCGCCGAAAGGCGCGGATCGCTCGTCGGTCCAGCGATGGAGACTTGGCCGGCGGCCCGGATCGGGAGCGGACGGCCGGAGACGACGGGCGCCAGCTCGAGCCCCTCGAGCGAGAGGGACGCGTTCAGGCTGTCCTTTGTCCCCTGGTCCGACCGCTGGATCATGTATCGGCCGCTGAGGTCGGCCCGGCCGCGCCAGGGGGAATCCCGGAGGGACGGCGGCAGCTTGGGCCGGACCAGGGCGGCCGCGGCGGCCAGGTCCTCGAGCGTGGCCGAGGCCTCGGCTTCGATGAACAGGCCGTGACCGAGCTTGCCCGCGGCCTTGCCCTCGATGGCGAGCAGGCCGGGGGCCTTGACCTCGAAGCGGGACACGGTGAGCTCCTGGCCGGACTTGTCGAAGCGTCCCGCGACGGAGACGGTCAGGCTGTCGAGCGAATCCTCGAGGCCGGCGAGGGCGAAGCGGGCCTTGTCCAAGCTGAGCGAGCTCGTGACGACGAAGGGCGACGAGAGACCCAGCTCCCCGGACGATCTCAGGCCGGCGGCGAGCAAAGGAGATCCGCTCTTGTCCTCGAGGACGAGGTCGCCGCGCCCGATCTCATAGCCGACGACGTCCTTGGCCGGTCCGGGCGTCAACGTGAGATCGAGGTTCTCGATCTCGGCCCGGCCGTTGAGGAGGGCGGCGGCGAGGCTCCCGTTCTTCAAGGCGATGCGCTTGGCCCAGGCAAAGGCGTCGGAGACTTGGAGGAGAGTCTTCTCGAGGTCCAGCGGCACTTCCGAGACGGCCTTCTGCTCGAGGCGAAGGCGGAGCCCGTCGGCCTCGAGGACGTCGAAGGCCGGCTTCTCGCCCCGCAGGAGCCGCCAGAACGAGCCCCGGGCCTCGAACCGGGACAGCGACACGCCGAGCTTCTGGAAGGCGTCTTCCTGGCCGAGATCGAGCCCCTGCGCGGTGACCCGGAAAGGGAAGATCGAATAATCGATCCGCTCGAGCCGGGCCGTCGTCCCCGCGCCCTTGTTGAGCTGCTTGAGGATGATCGTCCGGACGAGCGGCTTGTCGAAGACGAGGAGCAGGACCCCGGCCAGGAGGAGGACGACGACGGCCCCGAGGACGATCCCGGAGATCTTGAAGGCCTTCTTCAGCCGAGGCTTCATGATGGGCTGAAACGATTATATCACTTGACGGCTTGGCCCGGTCTCTTCCTATTTTTCGGCAGAGAGCAGGATGACCCGCCCGTCGAAATCGGTCGTGACCACTTCCCGGCCGCTGAGCGGCGTCACCGTGTTGATGAACGTGACGCCGACCCTGTGCTTCCATATGACGGCCCCGGTCGCTCCGTCAAGGGCGAGCAGGACCCCGTCCTTCGTTCCGTAGAAGACGGTCCCGTCCTTTTCCACGAGCTGGCCCGACCCGAAGTCGGTCTTGAAGCCGGATTCCGTCTCCCACACGGCCTCGGCGTCGTCGGCCGAGGAGGAGACCGCGGCGATGACGCCGTCCGTCGTCCGGACGTAGACGCGCCGGCCGTCCGCCGAAAGGCCGATCGATTCCCGGACGGCCCAATTGTCGGTGCCCCAGAGCGCCCGCCCTGTCTCGAGCTCGATCCCCGCGAGCCAGGGCTCGGGCGAGACGATGAAGACGCGCCCGTTCGCGGCGACGGGCCAGCAGGCGGCCGGCGAGTAGAACGGACTCGGCTTGTCCCCGCGCCAGGTCCAGGAAGGCTGACCCGTCTTGACGTCGAGGGCGTAGAGGCGGCCGTCCCAGGCGCCGAAGACGGCCAGGCCCCCGGCGACGAGCGGCTTGGTCTCGACGAATCCTCCGATGCCTTCGGCCCGCCAGAGGACACGGCCGGTGGCGAGGTCGATGGCCCTGAAGATATGGTCGCCGGAGCCGACATAGACGACGCCTCCCTCCAGGCGGGGGCAGGCCACGACCGGGCCCCTGGTCACGACCTTCCAGACGGCCGTTCCCAGCCGGGCGTCGAGGGCGTAGATCTTTGAATCCGTGCTGCCGAAGACGACCCGCCCGCCGGCGATATCGGGCGTCGAGTAGATCGGATCCTGGGTCTTGAACTCCCAGGCGATGCTGCCGTCGGCGACGCGCAGGGCCCGGACCGAGCCCGAGGCGTCGGCAAAGACGACCGCGTCCCCGGAGACCGCCGCGGACGAGGCGATCGTCCAGCCGCTCTCATAGCGCCAGCGCTCGCGGACCTGGGGATAGAGGCCGTTGACGCCGAAATCGGGCCGCGGCGGGTAAGCCGGCTTCCCTTCGCCGGCCCCGCGCGGCGGCCCCGTCGCAATGACGGGCAGTCCGCCCTTCTCGAGCTCGATCCTGTGCCAGGGAGGGAGGGCGCGCCCGGCCGTCCGCATGGCGAAGGTCATGGCCTTGGCCCCGATCTCGACGATGTTGTACCCGGAGCCGATCTCCTCGGTGCCGATGTTGGCCCGGCCCATGACGCCGTTGAGACCCTCGAGATCGAGGGCCTCGTTCTTGTGGCCGTGGCCGGCCAGCACGGCGACCGTGGGGACGGTCTTCAGCTTGTCCAGGACGACATACCAATTGTCGATGCTCGGGTCGAGCGGATAGTGGCTGACGAAGATGAGCGGCTTCAAGGCCGATCCCGGCTCGGCCAAGAGCCCGTCGAGCCAGCGGACGTCCTGCGGGGCCCAGTGCCCGTCGGCCATCCGCAGGACCGGACCCTGGGACAGGCCGATGAAGCGATAGCCGCCCTCCTCGAAGGCGAAGCGGTCCTCGCCCCAGAGCCGGGCCACGTCCGATCCGCCCGACTCCGACCATTTCGTGTCGTGATTGCCGGGGATGAGGTGGTAAGGGACGGCCAGGCCGTCGAGGATCTCCTTGGCCAGGCTCAGGTTGTCGAAGCTGCCCATCTCGGTGACGTCGCCGGTGACGATGACGAACGAGATCCCGCCGAGGGTGTTGATGTCGGCGACCGAGGCCCGGAGGTCGTCGGCCGCCCGCTCCGCGCCGACGTGCGTGTCGCTGAGCCAAGCGAAGCGGAGCGGCGCCTTGGCCGCGGGGGACTCGGGGGCGGCACCCGGGGCCGGAACGAGCCAGGCCGCGGCCAGAAGAAAGGCCGCCCAAGGCGCAAACATCTTCTTCATGAAATCAGGCTCTCTTCGGACCGGCTGTTGCTTTGCCGTTTCAATCGTAAAGTTCCCTCCGAGACTTGTCAACCCGAGGCGGGATCGGCGTTGACGCGGCCCAGGCCGGGGCGTACACTCGGGGACGGCGGAAGAAGGAACGAAAGGGAGGCTCAGCCATGTCACCGAACGCCTGGGAAAGACGGGATTTCCTGAAGACCCTCCTCGCCGGGATGCCGCTCCTCGCCTGGGATTGGAGCGCGTATCCCCGCGGCGACGGGCCCGGCCGGACGCCGGGACCGGCGGGAGCCTGGGACGCCGTCATCATCGGCGCCGGGCTCGGGGGCCTGAGCGCGGCGGCGGCCTTCGCCCGCCAGGGCTTCAAGGTCGTCGTCCTCGAGCAGCACAGCGTCCCGGGAGGCTACGCCTCGGCCTTCACCCGCCCCGGCGGCTTCACCTTCGACGTCTCGCTCCATTCGACGTCGGCCGGGATCCGCAACGGCGTGGCCAACCTGATCGGCGGCTTCCCCGAGATCCGGGACGTCGTTTTCAACGAGCACAAGCCGCTTTACAGGGCCGTTTTCCCCGATCTCGACATCCGGGTGCCGGGTCAGGACCTCCCGGGCTACATCAAGATCCTCAAGACGAGCTTCCCCGCCGAGGCGTCGGGGATCGAGGCCATCTTCGCCGACATGAGGGGGCTCACCGACGACGTCGGCCGCCTCTCTACCGCCGGCGGACAGGTCGACATGGCCACCTTCCCCCAGAAATTCCCCTTCCTTTTCAAGAACTTCAACCGGACCTGGGGGGCGATGCTCGACGACCGGGTCCAGAACCCGAAGCTCAAGGCCGTCCTCTCGAGCTTGTGGGGCTATTTCGGCCTGCCGCCATCCAAGCTCTCGGCCTTCTATTACGCCCTGCCCCTCGTCGGGTATCTCGCGGCCGGCGGCTGGTACCCGGTCGGGACGTCGCAGAAGATCAGCGACGCCTTCGCCGGCCTCGTCAAAAAGAACGGCGGCGAGGTCCGGACGAACACCCGGGTCGTCAAGATCCTGACCCGCGACGGCGCGGCCGTCGGCGTGCGGACGGCGGACGGCGAAGAGCTCCAGGGCCGGGCCGTCGTCTCCAACGCCAACGCCGTCGACACCTTGACCGGGATGGTCGACGAGAAGGAGATCCTCAAGGCCACCCTGGAGCGCATGGACAAGCTTTCGATCAGCTTCTCCACCCTGCTCGTCTGGCTGGGCCTCAAGACCGATCTCGTCCGCAAGGTCGGGCTTAAGGACAGCGAGATCTTTTACTACCCCGACTACGACCACGAGGCCGCCTACGCCGCCTCAATGGCCGGCGGGCTCTCGTCGGATCCGGGCTACGGGCTGACGCTCTACGACAACGTCTGGCCCGGCGCGTCGCCCAAAGGCAAGAACACCGTCGGCATCATCGCCACGCAGGGCTACGATTACTGGAAGAAATACGAAACGGATTACTTCTACGGCAACAAGGACGAGTACACGAAAGAGAAGCTGCGCCTGGCCGACGTCCTGATCGACGCCGTCGAGAAGAGGTTCCTCCCCGGCCTGCGCCGGGCCATCGAGGTCAAGGAGGTCGCGACGCCGCTGACCAACCGCCGCTTCACCGCGAACCCCCGCGGCGCGATCTACGGCTGGGACCAGACCGTCGACAACTCCGGCCAGAGGCGATTCCCCCAGCGGACGCCGATCAAGAACCTCTACCTCGCCGGCGCGTGGACCTTCCCCGGCCACGGCTACGGGGCCTGCATCCCGAGCGGCCTGTCCTGCTTCGCCGAGATCATGAGGGACTGGAAGGGCTAAAGCGGTCATTTCGAGGCAATGACGAAGGAGATTCGCATGAGATCGCTGAAAGTGCTGGCACCCATTCTGGCTGTGACGCTCGGCGTGCTGGCTTTGGCCTCCGCCGCCGGCGCGATCCGGCAGGCAGGGCCGGAACGAGCCCTGAAATCGAAGGCCGAGCTGCCCCCCGCGGGCCGGATCGTCGACAACGGGCCTTCGGCCGCCGCTCCGCAGGCGGGCCCCTCGGGTTACCATCTGCTCAAGAAACATGTGCTCGGCGGCGAAGGCGGCTGGGACTATATGGCTCTGGACGGCCGGACCCGCCTGCTTTACGTGACCCACGGCAATGCCGTCGAGATCCTCAACGTCGATACCGGCCTCAAGGGCCAGCCCATCACCGGGCTCCAGGGCGTCCACGGCGTGGCCTTCGACCCGGCCCGGGACCGGGCTTACATCTCGAACGGCCGGGGCAACAGCGTCACCGTGCTCGACCTCAATAGCCACAAGGTGCTGGCCGAGGTCCCGTCCTCGGGCCAGAATCCCGACGCCATCATGTACGACGCTTTCTCGGACAGGGTCTTCACCTTCAACGGCCGCACGGCCAACGCCACGGCCATCGACGCGGCCACGGACAATGTCGCCGGGACGGTCGCGATCGGCGGCAAGCCGGAGTTCGCCGTCACGGACGGCTTGGGCACGATCTTCGTCAACAACGAGGACACCAGCGAGGTCGTCGCGTTCGACGCCAAGTCCCTCCAAGTCAAGACCCGCTGGTCCATCGCGCCCGGAGAGAGTCCGAGCGGCTTGGCCATCGACCTCAAGGACAAGCGGCTCTTCAGCGTCTGCGACAAGGTCATGGTCGTCTCGGACTTCGAAAAAGGGAAGGCCGTTGCGACGGTTCCGATCGGCGGCGGCCCGGACGCGGTCCGCTACGACCCCGAGACCGGGCTCGTCTTCGCCTCGAACGGCGAGGGCACGCTGACCGTGATCAAGCAGGAATCGGGCGATCGGTACACGGTCCTCGAGACCGTGCCCACGGCCCGCGGCGCCAGGACCATGGAGCTCGATCCCAAGACCCACCACATTTTCGTGGTGACGGCCGAGTACGGGCCGGCGCCGGCCCCGACGGCCGAGCAGCCCCGGCCGCGGCCGACGATCGTTCCCGGAACTTTTGCGGTGCTCGAGTTCGGACGATAGACCCGATCAGCGAAGGGGGCCCGCCGCGGCTCAGGCGCGGCCGCGCCGGCGGATCATCAGGTAGTAGATCGTCGGCGTGGCGATGAGCGAAAGCAGCACGGAGATCGCCAAGGCCCCGATGACGGCGATGGCCAGGGGCCTGAGCATGTCGGCGCCCGAGCCGACCCCATAGGCCAGCGGCAACATCCCGAGGGCCGCCGCGAGCGAGGTCATCAGGACTGGCCGGAGCCGTCGCCGGCCCGACCGGACGAGGGCCTCGGACAGTTCCAATCCCTGGGCCCGGAGCTCCTTGACGAAATCGAGCATCAGGATGCCGTTCTTGGCCACGATGCCGACCCCGATGATGGCCCCGAGCAGGGACACGACGTTGAGCGACGTCCCGGTGATCCATAGAGCCAGGACCGTGCCGAACATCGCCAGCACGGCCCCGAAGACGATGGCCACGGGCTCGTCGAACGATCCGAACTCGATCAGGAGGACGGTGAAGACGAGGAAGACGGCCATGAGCAGGACGACGACCAGGTTGCGGAAAGATTCCCGCTGCTGCTCGTAGAGCCCGCCGTAATAGATCGATCCCGCGGGGAACCCGCCGTCCCTGACGATGGCCTTCCTGATCTCGGCCATGGCGCTGCCCATGTCGCGGCCTTCGAGGCGGGCCGTCGCGGCCACGTCCTGGCGGAAATCGTCCCGCCGCAGCTCGAGCTGGCCCGGCTCTTCGACGACGTCGACCACCTGCGTCAGCTGGATGAGCGTTCCGTCGGGGGTCCGAAGCGGCAGATACCGGAGCTTCTCCAGCCGGTCGATCTCGCCCTTCTCGGCCATGACGCGGATCTCGACGACGCGATCCCCTTCGAGGACGGTCGAGGCCGTCTCCCCCAGCATGGCCGTGTTGACGGCGCTGGCGATCCCCTCGGCGCTCAGGCCGAACCGCTGGGCGTCGACGGAGCGGACGCGGAAGCTGATCGTCGGCCCGGTGTAGACGAGGCCGTCGAAGACGTCCACGACCCCCGGCACCTTCTCCAGGATCCCGGCGATGCGCGGCGCCTGGGCCTTCAGGACCTTCTGGTCGGTCGAGTAGAAGCGGACCTCGATCGGCTGCGGCGAGTACATCAGGTCGCCGATGAGGTCGCCGAGGATGCCGGGGAACTCCCAGATGATGTCCGGCAGGGCCGCGTTGAGCCGGTGGCGGAGCTCGCTCAGGACCTCCTCGGTCGAGCGCTTGCGGTCGGGCTTGAGCTTGAGCAGGAAGTCGCCGTTGTTCGGCTCGGTGATGAAGAGACCCAACTGCGCCCCCGTCCGGCGCGAGTAGCTCTCGAGCTCGGGCACGGAGCGGATGATGTCCTCGGCGTACTGGAGCTGGCGATGCGTCTCGGCCAGGCTCGTTCCGGGCGGCGTGAGGTAATCGATGACGAAGCCTCCCTCGTCCATGGGCGGCAGGAACTCGCTCTGGAGCCGGGTCGTGAGCCACACGGCCGCGAGGATGATAACGGCGCAAAGGACGATCGTCAGTCCGCCCCGACTGAGGGCGGCCCGGACGCCGGTCTCGTAGGCCTCGATGACGCGGCTCAGGACCCGGCCGCCGCGGTCTTCGTTCCCGCTCGTCTCGCCTTCCTTGGGGGCCGGCAAGAGCCAGGCGGCCAGCGAGGGCGTCAGGCTGACGGCCAGAGCCAGAGAGGTCAGGAGGGCCACGACCATGGTCAGGGCCAGGGCCCGGAAGAAGACGCCGGTGATGCCGCTGAGGAAGGCCAGCGGGATGAAGACGACGACCGGGGTCAGGGTCGAGCCGACGAGCGGACGGCCGATCTCGCCGATGGCCTCGCGGACGGCCGTCAACCGGTCGCGGCCGGACCGGCGCTTGGTGTGGATGGCCTCGACGACGACGATGGCGTCGTCGATGACCAGGCCGATGGCCGCGGCGATGCCGCCGAGGGTCATGAGGTTGAAGGACAGTCCGCCGGCCTTGATCGCCAGCAAGGTCACCAGGACGGTCACGGGGATGACGAGGATGGCCACGAAGGTCGTCCGCCAGCTCTTCAGGAACAGGAACAGGATCAGGACCGAAAGGACAAGGCCGAAGACGATGGCCTCCCAGACGCTACGGACGGAGGCCCGGACGAGCAGCGACTGGTCGTAGAAGAAGGCCAGCTTCAGGTCGGGCGGGAGCTCCGCCTTCAGCGATTTCAGGTCGGCGGTGAGGCGCTTGGCGATGTCGAGGGTGCTGCCGTCGGGCTGGCTGTAGATATTGAGGAGGACCGCCTCGCGGCCCTCGGCCGTGACGATGTTGAAGACGGGCTCGGGGCCGCGGACGACCCGGGCGAAATCCTTGACGAGAACGGGGTGCGTGCCGGCGACCGACACGGGGAGGTTCTCGAGGTCCGGAATCGAATGGACCCGGCCGTCGACGACGGCCAGGTAGAGTTTCCGGTTCTCCTCGTGGAGGCCGGTCGAGGCGACGAGGTTGTTCCGGGTCAGGGCCGCGGTCACCTCCGCCAGGGTCAGGCCCGCCGCCTGGAGGCGCATCGGGTCGACGACGATGTGGTACTCCGGCGTGCGGCCGCCGACGAGGTCGACGCGGGCGATGCCCGGGATCTGCAGGAAGCGCGGCTTCAGCTTGTAGCGGGCCGTCTCCCAGAGCTCGATCAGGCTGCGCTTGGGGCTGGTCAGGCTGACGCCGATGATGGGAAAGTTGGAGAAGGTCACCCGGTAGACCTCGGTCTCGGCCGTGGCCGGAAGCGTGGCCCGGATCTGCGACAGCCGTCCGAGGACGTAAAGCTCGGACTGGATCATGTCGACCTTCCAATTGAAGAAGACGTTGACCTCCGCCGAGCCGCGGCCGGTGGCCGAGCGGATCGTTTGGACCCCGGGGATGTCCTTCATGCCTTCTTCGATCGGACGGGTGATCGTCGCCATCATCTCGTCGGCCGGCATGACGCCGTTGTCGACGAGGATGACGACCCGCGGAAAGTCCGTCTGCGGGAAGACGGCCGAGGGGATGGTCAGGGCCATGTAGACGCCGGCCAGGCACAGGGCGACGCTGATGAAGACGATCGGCAGCGCGTGCCGGGTGGCGAAATGGCCGAGCGTCGAGTCCTTGCTCATCAGGGCCGTTTGCCGGGGAGGATATGGATCTTGGTCTCGCCGGTGAGCGTATAGGCGTCCGTCGTGACGACGGTCTGGCCGGCCGCGAGCCCTTTGCCTTCGACCTCGATGAGGCCGGCGTCGTGGAGGCCCGTCTTGACGGGCCGGGGAACGGCCTTGTCCCCTTCGACCATCATCAGCACGGGGCCGCCTTCGGGGCCGTTGACGACGGCCTCCTCCGGCACGGCCAGGACGTCCCGGTGCTCCTCGGCGACGATCCGGACGGCCACGAACTGGCCCGGCGTGAAGCCCGCGCCGGCGGGGACGGAGGCGACGATGAGGACCGTGCCGGTCCTGGGATCGTGGTCCCGTCCGACGACGAGCACGAGGCCCGGAGCGGCGGCGCCGGGCCAATCGACCGTCTGGCCGGGCTTGAGCTCGGCCGCGTCGCCCGCCGTCACCCGGGCCACAACGGCCAGCCGGTCCAGAGCGACGACCTCGGCCAAGGCCGCGTTCGGCTCGACCTCCTGGCCGAGCTTGGCCTGGATGCGCACGACCGTGCCGGCGAGCGGGGCCCGGATCTCGAGCAGCGAGAGCTCCGTCCGGGCGGCGGCGAGGTCGCTCCGCGCCGTGTCGAGCTCGAGCTGGGCCTGCTCGAAGGCCTTCTGGGACGTCCCTTCGGCCGCAAGGAGCTTCTTCTGGCGTTCGTAGTTCAGCTCCGCCGTTTCCAGGACCTTGGCCGCCTTGGCCACGGCGACCTCGGCCAGCCGGGTATCGAGCCGGAAGAGGAGCGCCCCGGCCGCGACGGCCTGGCCGTCGGAGCAGGCGATCTGGGCCAGTATCCCTCCGACGGGGGCCGAGACGAGCGCCCCGCCCGCGGTCCGGCCCGCGATCGGCGGCACGGGCTCGACCGTCCCGTAGGCGGTGACGTAGCGGTGGAGGGTCGCCCGGACGATGGGGCCGACATGGACGCCGACGTCGGTGACGACCTCCTCCTCCCCGCTCTCGCCCTTGATCCAGGGCCGGGTGACGAGCAGAACGGCCGCCGCGATGACGACCGCCACGACGATCAACGCGGTGCCGAGCCGCCGTCTAGTCATGCGTTCGCTCCTTCCCGGGCTTCTCCGGCTCCCGGGACATGGTCGTGATCCAATCCTTCATCTCGAGCGGGCTTTGGGCTGCGTTCTCCAGCCGGCCGACCGCGGCCTGGGCCTGGACGAGGGACTCGACCCAAGCCAAGGCCCCGGCGTTGAGCTCGAGCTCGATCGAGAGGAGCTCGAGCTTGGAGATCTCGCCGAGATCGTGCTGGGTCCTGGCCAGCCGCGCCTGCTCCGTGAGGTGGACGAGCAGACCCTCGGCGGCGCCGGATTTCTTGACCGCGGCCCGGACGTCCTCGATCGCCGCGTCGAGCTCGCCGATGATCCGGGCCTGGAGGGCCAGGAACTCCGCGGCGCTCCGTTCGCGGGCGGCCATGGCCTCCGCGATGGGGCCCCGGTGGCGGTTGAGGATGGGCAGCTCGACGGCCACGCCGAGCGTCCACTTGCTGTCGGTCTGGTCGAGCTGATAGTCGGGACCGAGAACGATATCGGGATATTGCTTGGCGACCTCGAGCTTGAGGGCCATCTGGCTGGCCTCATAGGAGGTCAGCGCGGCCAGGAGATCCGAGCGGTTGAGGACCGCGTGGAGGCGGACCTCGCCGGCCGGGAGATCGGAGCGGGGCGCCCAGCGGAAGTCATCGAACGAGAGTTTCACGGCCTCGAGCGCCCCGCGCGTCAGGCCCAGCGCGGCGGCCGATCCGGACAGGGCCTCCTCCTTGAGCCGGGCGGCCTCGATGGCTTCCAGCCGCATCCCGTCGAGGGCCACGCGGGCCTGAGTGAGGTCATAGACCGAGACCTCCCCGACCTCCTTTTGGAGCTCGAGCAGGCCGACGAGCTCGGCCTGGAGCTTCTCTTTCTCGCCAAGAAGGTCGGCCCGCTCGCCGGCCGCAAAGAGCTCGAGCAGGGCGCCGCGCAGCCGGCTCCGGACGCTCCAAGCCGCCGCGTAGATCTCGAGCCGCGCCGCTTCCGAGAGGCGCCGGGCTTGGGCGATGCGGATGCCGCGCTTGCCGGCCGTCTCGATCGTCAGCTCGAGGGCGACCTCCGGGATCCAGGGGGTGACCTCGCTCGCCGGGGTGGTCGTGTTGTAGCCCATGATCGGGTTGAGGACCGGGTTGGGCCTCTCCCCGGCGGTGATCCGGCCGGCCCGGGCCACGCCCCATTGGGCCCTGGCGATGTCCATGTCCGGATGGTAATAGAGCGCGGCCAGGGTCAGCGATTTGAGGTCCCAGACATCGGGAGGCCAGTCGGCGGCTTCCTTGTTCTCGACCAGGAAGCGGCCGAGCTCGGGGGAATCGAGCCGCCTCGCCTCGAAGTCCGCCATGGTCCGGGCGGGCGCGATCGGCATGGGGTGGTAGCGGACGCAGGAGAAGGTCAGGCAGACGGCGAGGGCGGTCCCGATCGTTCGAAGGAGCCTGGTCGCGTTCAAGAATGACGCTCGGCCGGCGACGTTCTCTTATGAGACGTCAAGGCGGTCCTTTTCTTCCGTCGGCAGCATCTTATCTTACCCCCTGCCTCTCCATCATAAGACCGTGGGGCATCGGTGTCCAGGCGGAAGCGGATGCGGTTTGACAGCCCCCCGGCCATGCACTATCTTGGAGACGGTAAGGGGGTCTGGATGTCCGCGCCGGCCGTCGAAATGGCCTGGGAGGCGCTTCTCCGCGTCCGCGAAGCGGTCGATCTCCATCAGGGCCCGGCCGGCGTCTGCTTCGTCCGGCTGGAGGGTGAAGACGGCCGGCGCCGCGTCTCGATCGGCCGGCCCTTCCGCTCGAGGCCGAGCTCGAGCCCGGTGGCGGCGGTCTTGCTGGATCCTTCGCGCCCCGTCCCGCCGGCCTCGGAGGCCGACGCCGTCTTCGGGATCGAGGGCCTGGTGCGGGTGCGGACGGTCCGGGACGGAGGCCTGGACCTGCCCGTCCTGATGCTCTTCCGGACCTACCTGCCGTACGCCTTCTCGGCCCTTCACGCCCGCCGCCTGGGCCGGGCCTTCGCCGTCAGCCACTTCGCCCAATCGCTCGACGGCCGCATCGCCACCCTCGGCGGCGACTCCCGGAGGATCGGAGGCCCGTCGAACCTCGTCCATGCCCACCGCATGCGGGCCCTGTCGGACGGCGTGCTGATCGGCTCGCGGACCCTGCGGCGCGACCGGCCGCGCCTGACCGTCCGCTACGTCGAAGGGCGTCAGCCGGCCCGGATCGTGCTGGCCTCATCGTCCGAGGGCCTCGAGGCGCTGACGGGGGTCGAAGGCGGCGAAGTCTATCTCGTCGGCGGCAACGGCGGCCCGGCGCCGCGGGGCGTGAAGCGGATCGCCCTTCGCGGCGTCGACGGCTCGATCCCGACCGCGGCCATCCTCCGCGAGCTCCTGGCCCGCGGCATCCGGTCGGTCTACATCGAGGGCGGGGCTCTGACCACCTCGCGGTTCCTCGGCGAAGGCCAAGTCGACGTCGTCCAGGTCCACATCGCCCCGGTCATCCTGGGCTCGGGACTGGTCTCGTTCCGGCTGCCGCCCGTTCCCGACGTGGACTCCTCGCTGCGCCTGGCCGACTACGCCTATACGCCGGTCGGCGACGGCATGATGATCGTCGGGACGATCGCTCCGCCCGGCCGGTCCTTCGAGGCGCCATGATCCATTCCCGGTCGTTCTGGCTCGCGGGCAAGGGGCGGGGCGTCCTCAGGTCCGAAACGCCGTCCTATCCGGGCGGCGAATGGTGCGTCGTGCGGGCCATGTTCTCGGCCGTCAGCCCCGGCACTGAGCGATTGATGGCCCAGGGCCGCGTCCCGCCCGCGCTCCGGAAGGAGATGCGCTGCCCGTACATGGACGGCCGCTTCCCCTTCCCTATCAAGTACGGCTACTCGCTCGTCGGCGAGGTCACCCAAGGGCCGGCCGAGCTTCGCGGCCGGCTGGTCCACGTTCTCCATCCGCACCAGGACTTCTGCGTCGTGCGCCGCTCGGACGTCCGTCCGCTCCCGGCGGGGGTCCCGCCGGCCCGGGCGACGCTGGCCAGCAACCTCGAGACGGCGGTCACGGCGGTCTGGGATTCGGAAGCGAGGCTCGGCGAACGGGTCCTCGTCGTCGGCTTCGGCGTCGTCGGCTCGCTCATCGCCCGCGTCCTGTCGCTCGGACCGGCGGTCGACCTCGAGATCGCGGAAAGAAGGCCGGATCGGCGCCGGCTCGCTGAGAGCATGGGGTTCCGGACCTCCGCGGCGCGGCCGAACGGGGACTTCGATGTCGCGTTCGACGCGAGCGGGACGCCGGCCGGTCTTCAGGCCGCGCTCGACCGCGTCGGCCTCGAGGGCCGGGCCGTCGCGGTGAGCTGGTTCGGCAGCTCGCCGGCCCGCCTCGACCTCGGCGGGAGCTTCCACAGCCGGCGCAAGCGGATCGTCGGCTCCCAGGTCTCCCGCATCCCCGGCCCCCTGCAGGTCCGCTGGGACGCGGCGCGCCGCACCGGACTCGTCTTCCGTCTCCTCGAGCGGCCGGAGTTCGACCTCCACGTCGGGCCGGCGGTCTCGTTCGCGGAGCTGCCCAAGACCTACGGGGCCCTCATCGGGCGCGCGTCCGAGGGCCTGAGCCCTCTTATTGTCTATTAAGGAGGAGCCATGTTCACGCTGACGGTCCGCCGCCACGCCTTCATCGCCCACTCGCTGAAGCGGGACCTGTTCGGTCCGGCCCGCGGTCTTCATGGCGTCACCCTGATCGTGGACGCCGAGTTCCAGTCCCCCGGGATCGACGGGAACAACACGGTCATCGACGTCGTGCGGGCCTCGAAGATCCTGAAGGACGTCCTGGCCGAGTACCACTACAAGAACCTCGACGAGAACCCGGACCTGGCCGCCGTGCCGACGACCATGGAGTTCCTGGCCAGGCGGATCCACGACGCCGTTTCGGCCCGGGCCGCGAGCCGGTTCCAGGGCTGCCTCAAGGTCACGGTCCGCGAGTCGCCGGAGACCTGGGCGTCCTATGCGGGCGACGTCGTGTGCGGGCCCAAAGCCAGGGTCAAGCGTGCCTGAGCCGGCTGCGGACCCTGCGGCCGCGGCCGACGGACGGAGGGTCCTCTTCGTCATCCCGGAGGGCCGGCCTCCCTCGGGCGGGGACCTCTACAATCGGTTCCTCCTCAAGGCCCTGAAGGGCGCGGGGTTCCGCTTCGACGTGACGAGGCTGGGACGGCTCCGGGAGGAGCTGTCTCGGACGGGGACCGAGCTCTGGGTCGACAGCCTCTACATCGCCGCGTTGGAGGGATCGGACCCCTTCCGGCCTGACGATCGCGTCTTCTTCGTCGTCCACAGCCTTCCCAGCGCCGACCCGGGGATCTCGCCGGCGAGGGCCGAAACGCTGCGAGAGATCGAGGACCGGCTGTTCGCCCGGGCCGCGGGCTTCCTCGTCACGGGCCCGATGACACACCGGGTCCTGGAGAAGAGAGGGTTCGGCGGCGTCCCGATCCTGACCGTCCCGCCCGCCCCGTGCGTGCTGCCGGCCGGGCCGCCGGTCGCGCCGCCGGTCTTCACCGGCTTTATCGTCTCGAGCCTCATCCGCGGCAAAGGCGTTGCGGCCTTCGTCGAGGCCCTGGGCCGGGAGGTCCTGGAGAGCGACCTCTTCACGGTCCGCATCGCCGGAAGGACCGACATCGAACCGGAGACGGCGGCGGCATGCCTCGGGATGATCGAGAGCCATCCGCTGCTGCGGAGGACCGTCCGGCACCTGGGCTTCATTCCGTACGAGGACCTCGGCGGCGAATACGGGCGAAGCTCGGTCCTGATCAGCCCGTCCATGAGCGAGAGCTTCGGCATGGCCTTTCACGAAGCCCGGGCCTTCGGGCTTCCCATCCTGGCCGTTCGCGCTCCCTATTCCGAGCCTTTCATCGACGACGGCCGGAACGGGCTCCTCTTCGAGAGCCCGGCGGAGCTGGCCGGCGGCGTCCTCGATCTCGTCCGCGATCCGGAGCGGGTCAGGGAGCTGGCCGCGGGCGCGGCCCTGTCGCGTCCGTCCGCGTCCTACACGTGGGACGACGCCGCCCGGTCATTCTTGAAGCAGCGGCAAGTCCTGTTATAATCGACGCCTACGCGGAGGACTTCCATGAAACGATCCCCGTATGCCGCCGCGGCGGCCTTGGCTCTCTTCCTTATGGCGGCGTCGCTTCAGGCGTCTCCGCCGGCACGGTCCGGCGGTCAAGAGGACGGCGATCTCGCGATCTGGAAGGAGTTCGTCGCGGCCCTGAAGGAGGGCGGTCCGGCCTCGGACCGCGTCCGGCCCTATTATGAGGAGCTCAGGGCCCCGATCCTGGGTTACCTCAAGATCGCCCGGGAAAAGGCGGCGTGGGCCGAATGGGAGCGGACGCCGGAGATCCACCGGGTCGGCGATCACGTCCATTTCCTCATCCCCTTGACCTTCGACGGCCAAACGACGGTCTACTGCTGGACCTTCGTCGTCGACGGGGGCGTCTGGTACTTCCGGCATCTCGAGGCCATCAATATCCGCCTCGACAAGACCGGGCCGCTGCCGGCGTCGACGTTCCCGGACGTGGACGAGGTGACCAAGGCTCATATCCGCGAAGAGAACGGCTGGTCGCGCGAGGTCCGCATCTTCAATCTGCTTGCGGAGCTCAAGGACAAGCCTTTCGCTCTCGACGCTTTCAAGGACGGGAACGGCTATTTCCTGTCGGCCAAGACCTGGGTCCCTTTCGTCGAGCCGCGCCGGGCCTTCATCCTCTACGCCTGCTGGGAGCAGGCCAATTTGAGGGGCAACAAGGTCACGCTGGAGAGGCTCGACGACGACGAGGCCCTGATCAGGATGTCGCCATATTATTTCCGGCTCTACGAGGAATCGGCCCATCTCGCCCAGCAGATCTCGTTCCTCGACTACGCGGCGATCTTCGAGACGATCTGGAAGGACCGGGCCCGCGCCGCCGGCTGGGACCTGACCATCGAGTACGGGAGCGAGGGCTACCGGGCGAGCGAGGTCCGGCTGCTGTTCAAGAGACCGGCCTGAGCCTCCCGGCGGATCAAGCGGCCCGGCGCGTTCCGACGAGCATCACGAACTCGGTCTCTCTCCAGGGGCAGCGCCGCCGTTCGACGTCGAAGCCGGCCTCGTCCATCAAGGACAGCCAGGTGGCCGTCGGAAAAAGCCCGAGGATGTGACGATCGAGCTCGAGGGTCAGCCGTCCGCCGTCCCGCACCAAGAAGGCCATGAGGGTCTCGGTCATGGTGTCCGACGGGTCGGGGTCGTGGTCGAACTGAATGAGCGTCAGGTCCCACGTCCCCTGGGAATGCGTCTCGGACGACACGCGGCAGTCGCGGAACGTCTCCCGGAAATCATCGGGCGTGACGATGAGAACGCCGCCCTGCTCGAGATGAGCGGCGGCGGTGGCGAAGGCCGCGCGGAGGTCCGATTCGGTCAGCATGTAGTCGACCGCGTCGTGGATGATCACCGCCCGGAACGTCCGGCCGAGGCGGACGGTCCGCATGTCGCCGAGATGATGGTCCACCGAAGGGTTCAGCCGCATCGAGTTCTTCAGCATCTCCGGTGAGATGTCGACGGCCGTGGCTTCGAAATCGGCGGTGAGGTGGAACAGGAGATGCCCGCCCCCGCATCCCAGCTCGAGGAGCGTATGCCGGCCCGGCCCCAGCCTCTCGCGCAGGACCTGACTCCAGTTCGGGGCTTCGTCGGCGTAGTCCGAGGGCGGGCTGACCAGGGGCCAGAGATGGGCGAGATCCCCGTAGAGGCGGTTGAGCGGGATCGTCGAGACATCCATGTTCGTCCTCCTTGGCGTCGGGCGGCTAGCCCTCGATCTCCCGGTGGCTCGGGGAGATGGGGTCCGGGTCGGGATCAAGCGGCCTGGGCGGCGGGCAGACGACCTCGACCGTCTCGCCACGCGCGGGATGAGGAAAGCCGATCTTCCAGGAATGGAGGAGATAGCCGGTCGCGCCCGGCGTCGCCGTCCATTCATCGTCGAGGCCGTCGGCCCGCGGCAGGCCGCCGGCGACGTAGAGCGGGTCGCCGGCGAGAGGGAATCCGGCATAGCTCAGGTGGATGCGGATCTGGTGCGGCCGGCCGGTGGGGATGGTCACCTCGATGAGCGAGGCCTGCCGGTCGGTAAACCGGCGCAGGACCCGGACGTGGCTCAAGGACGGGCGGCCGCCGGCGCGATAAGCGTGGACGGTCGAAGGCAGCTTGTGCGGGACAGGACCGATGGGCGCCTCGACGGTGAAGGCGTCGGGCATGGACGTCCCCGTGGCCAAAGCGAGATAAACCTTGAGGATGCGGCGCTCGAACATGGCTTTGGCCAGAACGCGGGCTGCCCTATGATCCCGGGTGAAGAGGATGGCCCCCGACGTGCCGCGGCCGAGCCGGTGAAGGGGCGAGCACGACGGACCGAAGCGGCGGCGGACCTGATGGAGGAGCGTCGTCTCGAGGAAGAACCCTCCGGGGAGGACGGGCAGGCCCGAGGGCTTGGCCAGGACGAGGACGTCCTCGTCTTCGAAGAGGACCCCGAAATCCGTCGGGGCCTCGGGCTCGTCCCAGGGCGGGCGATGGTAGACGAGGAGATCGCCGGCGGCGAGGAGGTCGCCGGGCGACGCGGGGAGGCCGTTGAGGGTCACCTCGCCGCGGGCGACCTTCCCGCGCCACTCCGCCTCGGTCGAGTGGCGGTAGCCGCGGGCGTAGAAGGCGAGGACGGTGAGGCCCGCGTCGGCGCGGCCGACGCGGTCGGGATAATCGTAGCCCTTATTTCTCATATGCCCAAGAGGGACAGTCCCTTCACGCTTTCGAAGCGTATTCGCCGGTTCGCGTATCGACCCGGATCGTCTCGCCGACCGCCATGTACTCGGGGACCTGGACGACGAGCCCGGTCGAGAGCGTCGCCGGCTTGGTCCGGGCCGTGACCGATCCGCCTTTGACCGAGGGCCGCGTCTCGACGATCTCGAGATTGACGAAGGTCGGGATCTCGAGTCCGAGGACCCGGCTTTCGGAGACGATGGCGATGAGCCCCTCGACGCCGTCCGTGAGGTACGGCCACTCCTGCTCGAGGTCCTCTTTGGTCAGCGTGAACTGGCTGTAGTCCTGAAGGTCCATGAAGGTCATGCTCGCGGCGTCGCCGTAGAGGAATTGGACGGGCCGCCGCTCGAAATCGGCCTCCTCGAGCATATCGTCGCCGTGGAGCGACTGGTCGGTCTTCCGCCTGGTCGAAAGGCTTCGGAAGCGGATCTTGTAGAGGGTCACGGCGCCGCGGGCGGACGGGGTCTGGACCTTGATCGTCTCGACGATGTGCGGCTCGCCGTCGATCTTGACGACGTCGCCCTTCTTCAGATCGGATGCTCTGAACACGGATGCTCCTCGCGGCGGGGCTCAAAATGATAGTCCCCGGAAGGAGACGTGTCAAGAAAACGGGGCGGCCGGCAGTCGGCTATTTGATGACCTTCGCTCCCTCGAAGGTCCAGCCCGCGAACGTCAGGACGCACTTGTCGACGAGGCCCTGGTCGTTGCGGACGAACTGCAGGACATAATAGTCGCCGCCCACGAGAGTGAAATCGAAGCAGAGCGGCTTGTCCTTGACCGGGCTCATCAGCTCCGCGGGCTCGTCGAGGGGCTTGGCATAGAGCTTCCCCTCGTTCTCGGAGATCTGAACGATCCTCGTCTGGCCATAGACCGAGAAATGGTACTCCCCGACGATCTCGGCCGCGGCGGTCTTGGCGTCCGCCGGCTTGTCCTGGGCGGTCGCCGCGATGGTCAGGGCGGGGAGACAGGCCAGGACCAAGATAAGGGACGTTTTGAGCAACAAAGAGCGCATCGCCGTTCCTCCAGGCAACAAGGTCGATCACTGGAGTGTACGTCCGGCGCGGGCGGGATGTTCCTTCCGCAAGCCGTTCCGCGCAGGCGCCGCCGGGCGCCCGGTTCTCTTCCGTCCTTTTACTGGCCTTTGGCGTCCAGGTTCTTCCAGTTGAGCAAGGCATTGAAAATGAAGAAATAAGAGCCGTAGGTCTCGCTCCGCCAGGCCGGATTGAAGCTGAACAGGACGACGTGGCCCTTGCCCAACGTCACGTCGGCCAGGGCCGGGGTGCCGGCCAGTTCCTCCCCGCCGGCCAGGCCGCCGCTGATCAGGAGGTCCGCGGCGCTCTTGGCAAAGCTCACGACGATCCGCGGCCGGACGGTGGGCCCCGCGGCCATGCGGAAACCCTGCTCGGGCTGCTGCTGGAGCGGGGCGGGCTGGGTCTTGCGAAATTCCTCGACGGCCTTCTGGCCGAGGTCGCGCGGCCGGCCCTGGACGACGTCGGGGTCGTCGAGGCCGCCCCGCCCGGAGGCCCGGCCCTGCTGAGGACCTTCCCCCATCATCATGAAGCCGCCGCGGGGGCGGCCGCCGCCGAGGCCGAAGACGGGCGACTGGCTGAAGTAGATGCCGAGCGAGTCGTCGTAGCCGTAGGCGAGCGGGCTCGAGCGGTCCCCGACCTCCGCCTTGAAGACGCCGCCCCGGGCCCAGAGCTTGGTCGTGTCGCGGATGGACAGGCCTTGGGCCAGGCCGAGCTGGATGGGCAGGGCGGAGCTGCCGCCGATGGTCAGGAAGACGCCGCCGTCGCGGACGAAATCGCGCAGGTGGAGGACGCCGTCGAGCTCGATGCCGCCCCTCATGTCGTCGGTCGAGTCCTCGACGCCGATGTTCGGCGTGAGGTCCGTCTTCTTCCAGGGCAGGGGCTTGTCGCCGCCGAGGCCGTTGACGATGCCGAGGGCGTCGCCGAAGGACGGGCCGAAGAGGATGACGTCGTACTTGTCGCGGAGCTTGGCGTTGTCGCGGACGGCGTGGACGTCGATGTAATCGTAGGGGATGCCGTATTCGTCGAGGGCGATCCTCAGCCAGCCCTCGGTCTGGGTGTTCTGCCAGGTGTGCATGACCGCGACGCGAGGGGCGGCCGTCTCGTGCGTGGGCACCTCGGGGACGGCGGCCGCGGCGAAGACGGCGAAGCCGAGGCGCTTGCCGGAGTCGTCCAGCACGGCCTCGAGGTCGTTGGGGTTGTCGGCGGGCTTGAGGATGAAGGAGCCGGCCCGGAACTTGCGGCCGGCGGCCTCGAAGTCCTTTTCGGCGGCCAGGATCTTGAGGTCCCGGCGGGCGAAGCGGAACGTGGCCAGGACGTTGTCGGCGTTGTGGTTGATGAGATAGGCCTGGACGGCGCCCTTGGCCGGCCGCGTGAGGCCCCCGGCGGCCGCGACCTCGCCCTTGACGAGGCTCATCGGCGCGTCGAGAACGGAGGCGTCGTCGACGCGGACGGTCTTGACGTTGTAGAGCGGGCCGAGCGTCCAGCCGACGTCGTCGTAGGGCGCGGGATCGGTGACGTTGAAGTACTGGCGGTCGAGCATCATGTCGGCCATCCGGGAATAGGGCTGATCCATGCGGACGACGTAGGTCCCGGCGGGGTAGGCGGCGTCCTTGACCTTGAAGGGCTTGTCGGCCCGGTGGACCTCCACGCCCTGGGCCTGGAGCTGGCGCAGGAGCCGAGCCTGCTGGCCGGGTCGCGGGTCGTCGCCGGGGAAGACATAGGCGGCCGGGCCCTCGGCGCGGGCCTTGGCGATCGAGCGCCTGCTCTTGAGGTAGAAGTTCTCCAGGAACTTGTCTTTGAGCGCGGCGACGTGGTTCATGCCGATGAGGACGCCGCTCTGCTGGTAGTTGACGTTGTCGCGGATGGACCAGACGGCCGTCCGGAGAGGAGGGTTGGGCCGGAACCAGGCCCGGTCGGCCGAGGCGGAGATGACGCGGGTCGAGCCGTCGCCGGCGCCCTGGGTCTCGTAGAAGCGCCCGATGGCGTTGTGGCCGTTGGCCGCGTAGAAGGCGTAGTTCGGGGCCCAGCCGTCGTAGAAGCCGTGGGTCCAGACGCCGGGCAGGCCGAGCTTGGTCAGCTCGTCGACCTCGCGGTAGGCCAGGATGTTCCACTCATCGACGGTGATGGGGTCGAGCCAGGCGTTGTAGGGGCCGGTGCCGGTCGAGATATACATGAACGAGACGGATTCGTGGAGGTCGTGCATGACCTGGGGGTGGAAGTCGAGGGAGACCTTCAGGATGTACTGGGAGAGCTTGAGGGCCAGGCCGAGGTTGTCGCGATTGTTGTCGTGGGCGACGTACTTGCCCCAGTAGAGGAGGCGGGAGGGGACGTTCGCCTTGGGGTCCTTGCGCTTGGCCATGGCGATGTCGACTTGCTTGTCGCGGCCGTCGACCTCGAGGATGGGGGTGATGAGGGTGATGGCGTTCTCGCGGATGGTCTTGACGAAGGGCGATTCGTCGACGGCGATGCGGTAGGCGAGCTCCATGAGCATCTCCACGGAGCCGGTCTCGCCCGAGTGCATGCCGCCCGTGGCCCAGTAGATCGGCTTGGCCTGCTGGAGGAGGGACTGGGCCTCGGCCTCGCTCAGGCCGCGGGGGTCGGCCAGCTTGGCGTTGATGGCCTTGTAGCGGTCGAGGTCCCGGATCGTGCCCTCGTCGGCGACGGCGACGACGATCCAGTCGCGGCCTTCCTCGGTCTTGCCGATGTCGAAGACCTTGACCCGGGGCGTCGCGGCGGCCAGGGCCCGCATGTACTTGTAGACGTCGGCCGAATAGGACAGGACGTCCTTGGCCCCGGCGATGTGGCCGAGGACCTCGAGGGGCGTGGGGACGCCCTCGGCATAGGGAAGATAGTTCACGTACTTGGTGATGAAGGCGGGATCGGTCGTGAACTCGAGGATCTTCTTGGTGTACTCCTCGTGGATCTTCTGCTGGGCCGCGGCGGGAACGGCGGCGAAGGCGACGACGAGGGCCGCGGCGACCGACAGGGCGAGGAAGGTCCTGAACTTGGCGATCCGGGATGTCATGATGCTCCTCCTAGGAAGGGCGATGGCAAGGAAGATATCCATTTCAACGGGCCCGGTCAAGCGGCCGGACCTTCGGCCGGGAATTGACAACCTCTCGATCCGGAACCTATGATGGCCGGAGTTTCCGCCGAGAGGAAGGAGGCGTCCATGATCGACCCCGGAAGACGAGCCCTCATCGCCCTGATCCTGATCCTCGCCGCAACCGCGGCGGCGCCCGTCTGGGGCCGGCCCCAGGCGCCGGCCGCCAAGCCTGAGGAGCTTTCGACCGAGGCCAAGGTCGATCGCATTTTCGAGCTCTGGGATCACAGCGACACGCCCGGCTGCGTCGTCGGCGTGGCCGTGGAAGGCAAGCCCGTCCTGATCAAGGCCTACGGCATGGCCAATCTCGAGTACGGGGTGGCGATCAGGCCCGACACCGTCTTCGAGTCGGGCTCGGTGGCCAAGCAATTCACGGCGGCGGCCGTCGCCCTGCTCGCCCAAGACGGCAAGCTCGCCTTCGATGATCCGGTGCGCAAGTACGTCCCCGAGGTCCCGGACTTCGGGACGCCCATCCTCCTCCGCCATCTCCTCAACCACACCAGCGGGCTGAGGAGCCAGTGGCCCCTGCTGGCCCTCTCCGGGCGGCCGACGGGCGTCACCGTCCACACCATCGACGAGATCCTGGAGCTCGTGGGCCGCATGAAGGAGTTGAATTTCCGCCCGGGCGACGAGTACCTCTACTGCAATACGGGCTACACGCTGCTCGGCGTCGTCGTGGCCCGCGTCTCGGGGAAGAGCCTGGACGCCTTCTGCCAGGAGCGGCTGTTCAAGCCGCTGGGCATGACCCGGACCCAATGGCGCGATGACTTCACCGAGATCGTGCCCGACCGGGCCACCGCGTACGGCCGAAGGCGGGACGGGACGTTCTTCACGAACATGTCGTTCACCGACGTCATCGGCAACGGCGGCCTGCTGACCACGGTCGGCGACCTGCTCATCTGGAACGAGAACCTCGACACCCCCCGGGTCGGCGGACGGGCCCTGATCGAGGAGCTGGAGCGGCGCGGCCGCCTCAACGACGGCTTCGAGAACGAATATGCCCAGGGGCTGGTCGTGACCGACTACAAGGGCGTCCGCGAGGTCAGCCACAGCGGGTCGACGGCCGGTTACCAGACCTTCCTCGGCCGCTTTCCGGGCTCGCGCCTGTCGATCGCCGTCCTCAGCAACGTGACCGCGTCCGATCCGACCCGGCTCGCCCACGAGGTCGCGGATGTCTTTCTCGCCGGGAAGCTCACGGAGCCGGCCAAGCCGACGGCCGTGCCGGTCGCGGCCGCGAGGCTCAAGGCCTACGCCGGGACCTACCGCGAGCCCCTCACCGACGCCTCATTGAAGGTCGAGATCGACAAGGACGGCAAGACCCTGAGGATCGCCGGGGACCGCGTGATCGCCGTGTCCGCGACGACGTTCGCCTCTGAGGACGGCTCGAGCCGGGCGGCGTTCGAGGTCGGCGGGGCCGGGACGCCGGTCAGGCTCACGGAATCGGACGGACGGTCCAAGCCCAGGCTCTGGGAATCCGTGCCGGCCTTCGCGCCGGGGCCGGCCGATCTCGTGGCCTATGCCGGGGTCTATTTCAGCGAAGAGATCGACATGACCTACCGGGTGGCCGTGGAGAAAGGCAAGCTCACAGTACGGTTCCGCCCGGCCCAGCGTCTCGAGCTCGCGCCGGTCTACGCGGACGCCTTCAGCGTGCGCTCCCAAACGATCAGGTTCACCCGCGACGCCACGGGCCGCGTCGACGGATTTAGGATCTACGCCGGCCGCGTCCGCCATCTCCGCTTCGCCAAGACGCCGGACAGCCGATAGTAAGTCTGTCGGGGTCGGACCACAGCTATATATTTATTTTCAGCAACTAGGACCCTGAAAATGCGCAAAGGAGGGCCCTAAACTCGCGTTTTTGGGGGGGGAAAGCAAATCACTGATATCGTTATGAATCCTGATTCAGCCAAGCCCTAGCCTGCGTTTTTGCGCCCTTAAACATCGATTTAAGGCCGTCTTCGCTTTAGAAATCGCACCTATCTTGTTGATAAGGTTCTTATTCCTGTGGTCCGACCCCAATCTGGTACAAACTGACGCTGATCGGCGGGACGAGGAGCTTCGCTCCGAACGGCGCGTCCGCCGTCTCATGGACCGAGACCTGCGGCGGCCGGCCGGGCACATTGCAGGCGCGGGGGTCGGTCCCGCCGACCAGGAACAGCCTTGCCGTCGCCGGCAGCCTCAGCCTCCCGGCGTCGAGTCGGAGCGTCATCGCCCGCTTCGTGGGGTTGACGATCGACAGCGTCAGGACCTTTTTCGTCTCGTCCTTCCAACAGGCCATGACATCGAGGGGTTCGGGGGCGCCGCCGACCGCGACGGGGATCGACCCGAACTGATGGCGGTAGAGGGCCAGGATGACGCCCGTCGTGTCCAGGACCGCCTCCGTCTTAGAAGTCTTGATGGCCCCGATGACGTTGACCGTCTGGGCGTAGTTGGCCATGGCGTAGACGTCGCTCTGCCGGGCGAATTCGTTGAAGGCCGCGGCCACGCCCAGCGCGTCCTCCAGGAAATACTGGGTTCCGATCTCCCCGTAGACGTGGGGTCCGTACCAGTAGTTCCACTCGTCGAGGGCGACCGGGACCGCCTTCGTCTTGAGGGTCGGGATGGTGGCCCGATACCTCCGGTGGGCCTCGGCGATCCGCCGCACCTCCGACGGCATCTGGCTGACATGGGACAGGAGCCCCGGCCGGTGCCCGACGTAGAAATGCTCGCTGATGAGGTCCATGTGGTTCGAGGCCCGGGCCAGCATGGTCTCGCTCCAGCGCCCGACCGACCCCACGGCCACGACCTTGATGGAGGGGTCCATGGCCTTCATGGCCACCTCGTACTGGATGTGCTTCTTGACGTAGTCGGAGAGCGGCATGTACCCGAGCTGCCAGTCGCCGTACATCTCGTTGCCGATGGCCCAGAGCTTGACGCCCCACGGCTCGGGATGGCCGTTGGCCGCCCGGAGCTTGCCCATCCGCGTGCCGGCCGCGCCGTTCGCGTATTCGAGCTCCTCGAGGGCCATGGCCACGTCCCCCAGGCCGCTGTTGACGGTGATGTAGGGCTCGGCCCCGATGAGCCGCATCAGGTCCATGTATTCGTGGAGGCCGACGTCGTTGTGCTCGACGCCCTGCCAGGCCGGGTTCTTGCGCGGCGGCCGCCGGTCGCGGTCGCCGATCCCGTCGCGCCAATCGTAGCCGCTGACAAAGTTGCCGCCCGGCCAGCGATAGACGGGCGCGTCGAGCTCCTTCAGCCGGGCCAGGACCTCGGGCCGGAAGCCGTCCACATTGTCGGCCGGCATGATCGAGACCGTGCCGACCTTGAACCAGCCGCGTCCCGAAGAGGCGATCTCGAGCCGGCCGTTCGCGGTCGACGCGCCGGCTTTGAAGGTGAACGGGTAGGTCTTATAGTCGCGTCCGATGCCGTGGACGGCGAACGTCTGCCGCGCCTCGGGCCCTTCGCCCCAGATGAGACCGACGGTGACCGGCGCGCCGGTGACGTCGCCGCAAAGAACGACCCGGCCGACGTATTCCCTTTCCGCGATCAAGGCCAGCGCGTCTTGGACGAGGCCGCCGGGCGTCTTGCCGGCCAGGGCCACCCTCGGCGTCTGGGCGCCGGTGAACGGCCTGACTTTGTCCATGCGGACGAGGGCGGCGTCGCCGACCGATTTCCAGGGCGATTCGGTCTCGCCGACCGGCCAGAAGAACTTGCGGTCCTCGAGCATCTCGGCCCAGATCCCCTGATAAATGCAGCGCCCGAGGTGCTCGATGAACTGCCCATAGATATATTTGGACATCGGCGCGCCGGTCTTGTCCCCGTCGATGACGGCCGTGGGACGGTCGAGCGTCCTGCCCGCGAGGCGGACGAGCTCGACGTCGTCGAACCAGGCCTTGCCCGTGGCGCGGCCCCAGCCGCCGAAGAGGCAGGTGACCTCGATCGCGTCGTTGGCGCCGGCGTCGAACTCGGTCTCGACGCGGGTCCAGTCCTGGGTCCCGGTGACGGGCGGCGTGCGCCACTCTTGCTCGCCGTCGACGTTGATCTGGGCGCCGCGGCTGCGGCCCTGGACGAGGTTCTCGGTCTTGATCCAGCCGCTGAGCCGGTAGCGCGAGTAAGGGCGTATGGGAACGGTCACGATCCACGACGCGTCCGCCCCCTTCACCGCCGAGATCGAGACGCTCCGGGCCCCCGAATGCCCCGCCGATTCGACGGCGAACGCGGCGTCGCCGTCGCGCTGCCAGCTCCGCGGCGTCCAGCCCTTCGGGTTCGGGCCGTCCATCTCCTCGAAGGAGCCGTTCCCGACGAACTGGGTCACGCCGGCGAGCTCGTCCTCGTTCGCGGGCGCTTGGGCCCGGCATCCGGCCAAACCGAGCAGGAGGCCGCAGGCGGTGAGAGCGATGATCCTTCTCATGTTCCCTCCTCTCAAGGCCGTCTGAATTTACATCCGCCCCGGGCCCCTGTCAACGTCCCTCCCTTTCCTCTTGACAGAGCCCTTGACTCTGGGTCAACCTATCAACGGAAATCAGTCGCGATGCCGGCCGAGACCCCGACGCTCCTCTTTTTCGATTGCGAGACGACGGGTCTGCCTCGCTCACGCCACTTCTCGCCGGAGGTCGCGGAGGACTGGCCGCATCTCGTCCAGCTCGCCTGGGCCCGCTACGACGTTCGCGGCCGCAGCGAGGGCGCCCGCTGCCACATCGTCCGGCCCGAGGGGTTCAGCATCCCCGCCGACGCGACCCGCGTCCATGGCATCACCCACGCTCACGCCCGGCGGGTCGGCCGTGATCTCGGCCAAGTCCTCGACGAGTTCCTCGAGGCGGCGGCGAGGTCCGGGACGAGGCTCGTCGCCCACAATCTGAGCTATGATTGCGGCGTCATCGGGGCCGAGCTCGTCCGCACCCGCAGGTCCCTGGACTTCATGGACCTGCCGGGGACCTGCACCATGAAGGAAACGACCGAGTTGTGCCAGCTCCCCCGCCCGGGCAGCTACGGCTACAAATGGCCGTCGCTCGAGGAGCTCCATCTCTATTGTTTCGGCTGCTCTTACGACGGGGCCCATGACGCGGCCAGCGACCTCGAGGCCTGCGCCCGCTCGTTCTTCAAGCTTCTCGACGCCGGCCACTTTCGGATCTAGATGGGGTCGGACCATAGCAGATCCCTTATTTATCAGTTAATTAACGATTATTTCTGCCCTAAAAGGGCCTTAAGTCGCTGTTTTTAAGGACAAAAACACACACCTACAATAAGCACGTGTTAGAATCTAATCTTCCTGGCCTTTAAAGCCTCCAAAGGGGGCTCGCCCCAAGATCTTTATCAGAACCACATTGTCAGAGCTTGCCGGGTGGGATAGAAAATAGCGAGTCCCTTGGATTCTTGTTGTCCAGCTCCTCGCGGATGACCCGGCGCAAGAGCGTTTCGAGGCCCTCGCCACCCTGCCGGATAAAGTCAAGAAGCCCGGCGTTGATCATCGTTTGGTAACTTCCGCCCCTCTTGGCCTCAGCCCGCTCCCGGAACCACTCCAGGATCTCATTATCCAAACGGATTGTGATCCGAGTCTTTCCTGGCTGCGCCGCAATGGGACCTCTTTTTATCCCGCCCCCATTCCTGATGGATCGTTGCTTCATGCCCAAAATATATGCACAAATGTACATATTGTCAAGGAACTGGTTCTTGTTATTTGGCCCCAAAACTCGTACTTAAGACCTTTTTGAGCCCAAAAATTGCTCATACACTATTGATAAATATTAATATTCCTGTGGTCCGACCCTATCTGATCTTCACCGATCGGTGAGGGCTACTTGATCGTCCACTCGTGGACGCCGGCCGCCCAGTTCTCCTGGAGCTTGATCTCGAGGCGCAGGGCCCTCGTCCTAACCGGAGCGAACTTGACCGTGTTCCAGGCGTCCTTGGCCAGCCCGTATCCGCCCGCGGCCTTGACCGGCAGCCACTCCTCGCCGGCCTTATAGAGGATCCGCCACGAGGCGGGCACGCGGCACCCCCCGCCGCCCGTATCGTCGAACCAGTACACGGACGATTCGGAGACTCGCACGGGCGTCTCGAACGAGTAGTCGATCCACTCCGCCGTTCCCTTCTTCGGCCACCAATGCATGTAGCCCGCGGCGTCGTCGGAGCTCTCGGGCTCGAAGCCGTCGTTCGCGCGCTTCGGGTTCACCGCCCCGTCCGAGGCCGCGACGGCGGCCTTGGCGGCGAGCCCCGGCTCGCGGACGACGCGGGCCTTGGACGGCTCGCGGGCCAGCCAGACCTCCATCTCGCCCCGGCCGCGGTTGGCCCAGGCATAGTACGGGATCAAAGTGACCGGCGTCTTCTCGCTGACCACCCGGCCGGCCTTCTCGCCCACGGCCTCGGCCTCGCCCTTGATGACGACGACTCCGTTGAGGAGATCGGGCCTCATCTCGGCCGTGAGGGCCGCGCCGTCGGGGAGGACGAGGTTCGAGATGCGCCCGCCGTTGTCGGTCCATTCGGCGCAATAGACGAGGGGACCGCGCTCGACGGCGACGCGCCCGCGATCGGCCTCGACGGCCTCGTTGGCCACGACGCGCCGGACCGGCATGGGCAGGGAGAGGTCCACAACGTCGCCCGCCCGCCACGTCCTCTTGATCAGGGCGTAGCCCTTATCGAGGGCGCCGAGCTCGAACGCCTCGCCGTTGACCTTGAGAGTCGGCTCTCCTTGGGGCGGCTCTGAATAGGCATAGAGATCGGTCGGCACCGGCCGGTTGAGCGCCCAGCCCGGGATGCGCACGGCCAGGGTGAACTCGGCCTCGCGGGCCGGCCTGACCTCGATCTTGATGTCGCCTTTCCACGGGTACTCGGTCGTCTGGGCGAGCTCGAGATCGGTCCCGGCCACCTTCATCCGGCTCCTCCCCTGCGCGAAGAGGTTGACATAGACCCTGTCGTTCGAAGCGGCGTAGAAATAGCCCGGCACCGAGGTCAGGATGCGGGCCACGTTCGGCGGGCAGCAGGCACAGCTGAACCAGGGCACCCGCTCGTGCTGGCCGAACGAGGCCAGGGGATTGGGATAGAAGAACCGGTCGCCGGAAAGCGAGATCCCCGAGAGGACGCCGTTGTAGAGGATGCGCTCCATGACGTCGGCGTACTTGGCATCGAGCCCGAGCCGCTGCATGCGGGAGTTCCAGAGGAAGGTGGCGATGTTGGCGCAAGTCTCGGCGTAGGCGCTGAGGTTCGGCAGGCGATACGGCGGGCCATAGCCTTCCCAGCCCCCAGCCGCGCCGATGCCGCCGGTGATGTAGAGCTTCGTCCCGGCCATGTCGGCCCAGATCTTCTCGAGGGCGGCGATGTAGGCCGCGTCGCCGGTGAGGGCGGCGACGTCGGCCGCTCCGGCGTAGAGATAGCCGGCCCGGACGGCGTGCCCGACGGCCTCCGTCTGCTCGACGAAAGGCTTGTGGTCCTGGGCGTATTCGCCGTAGAGGAGCTCGGTGCGGCCGTCGTTCTCGTAGGGGACGCGGCCCGCGGTCCTGCCCCGCGCGTCGATGAAGAACTTGGCCAGATCGAGATACTTCCGGGTGCCGGTGGCGCGATAGAGCTTGACGAGGCCGATCTCGATCTCTTCGTGACCGGGGGGATTGGTGCGCCGGCCGGGGCCGAACTCCCTGGCTACGAGGTTCGCGCTCTTGACGGCGACGGCCAGCAGGGACTTCTTGCCGGTGGCCTGATAATGCGCCACGGCGGCCTCGTAAAGGTGCCCCAGATTGTAGAGCTCGTGGCTCATGTAGAGATAGGACCAGCGCTCCTTGCCGAGCCAGGGCTGGGGCGGCGGGCCGCCGATCGTCCGGGCGGCGTAGAGATAGCCGTCGGGCTCCTGGGCCGCGGCGATCTTGGCGATGAGGCCGTCGACGGACTTCTCGAGCTCGGGATCGGCGCCGGTCGCCAGGGCATAAGAGGCCGCCTCGATGGCCTTGTAGACATCGGAGTCGTCGAAGGGGAAGCGGCTGCAGTACTTGCCGTCGGTCGCGCCGGCGAGGGCGGCCTTGGCCAGCTCGAAGTTCTTGACCCGTCCGGTCCGCTCGCTCTCCTCGATGACGTGGGGGATGGTCACCGTCCGGTTCGTGTCCAGGCGCGGCGCCCAGAACGCGTCCGTGAGATGGACGTCCGTGAAGGGCACGGGCGTGGCCGGATAATCGGCCTTGGGCGGCTGGGAACAGGCCGAAGCGAAGATCATGAGAAGGGCGCCGGCCAGGACTCCCGCCAAACGAGCTCTTGTCATTGTCTTCCTCCTCGGTCCTTCTAATATACAGACCGAAGCCGGTAGCGGGCAACTCCTTTCATTAGAGCGTGGGCACAGGGGACTCCGCCGCCTCGGCCACGCTTGCGCGCTTCGTCGATTGCTTTTAATATGGGGCGAAAGGAGAGCCTCATGAGATCCAAGATCAGATCGATCGGAATCTTGATCGTCCTTATCATCGTCGCCGTCCCCTACGTCGGGTTCGCTCAAACCCCGCCGCCGCAGGACGTCTGGCAGCCTCTCAGGGGCTTTTTGGGCAACTGGAAAGGCCAGGGGTCGGGCGAGCCAGGCACGGGGGATTATGAGCGCAGCTACCGCTTTATCTTCAAGGACAGATTCATCGAGGTCAAGAATCGGTCGAGCTGGCGGCCGACCGAGCAGAATCCCAAAGGCGAGATCCACGAAGATCTCGGCTACATCAGCTATGACAAGGCCCGTAAGACGTTCGTCCTCAGGCAGTTCCACATCGAGGGATTCGTCAACCAGTACAGGCTCGAGAGCATCTCGGAGGATGGCCGAAAGATCGTCTTCGTTTCCGAGGCGATCGAGAACATCGGCGCCGGGTGGCGGGCCCGGGAGACCTATCAGATCGCCGGGGCGGACGAGTTCACGGAAACGTTCGAACTCGCGCCTCCGGGCGGGGAATTCGGGCCTTACACGACCGCCACTCTAAAACGAGTGAAATAGCCAGACGGACATTTCGGCGGGGCCGCGGTGGGCCCAGGCATAATAAGGGATCAAGGTGAGGCGGCACGGCACGAGCTTGGCCCCGGGCGGGAGGGAGCGTCTCGAGGCGGGCGGGGCCTCGGACTCGTCGTCGGCGGCGGCGTCACGCGATTCGCCCTGCTTGGCCCGGACGACCGCGGCGGGGTCGGCGGCGAGGCCTTCGCCCGTGAGAGCGACGATCCCGCCGAGCATGTCCGCCTTCCATTCGGCCTTCAGTTCCGTGGCCGCGGGCAGGACGAGGTTCAGGGCCCGCCCGTCGTTGTCGGGGGCCTCGGCGCAATAGACGATGGGGCCGCGCTCGATGGCCACGAAACCTTCGTCATCCTTGACGGCCGGATCCGCGACGACCCGCCTCGCCTCCATCGGCAGGACGAGCTCGACCGTATCGCCCGCCCTCCATGTCCTCCGGATCCGGGCGAAGCCCTCGTCGAGATCGACCCGTACGGTCATGCCGTTGACCCGGATCCGCACCCGCCCGGCGTCGCCGCCGGAGACGGCTCCCTTATATCGATAGAGGTCCGTTGGGACCGGCCGTCCTTGGGCCCACTCCGGTATCCGCAGGTGGACGGCGAACTCGCCCTTCCTTTCCGGCACGATCTTCAGCCGGACGCTCCCGTCCCAGGGATAGCGCGTCTTCTGCTCGACGCGGATGGTATTCCCGGCCACCGCGATCCGGGCCTCCCCCGCCGCGAACATATTGACATAGAGGATGTCGCCCTTCGTCGCGTAGACGTAACCCGGGACCGAGGGGAGGAAGCGGCTGACGTTGCCGGGACAGCAGGCCACCCCGAACCACGGCGCCCGATCGGCCCGTCCCTTGTTGAACCTGTAGCGCCCGTCCGACTCCAGCGGGTTGGGATAGAAGAACATCGTCCCGTCGAGCGAGACGCCCGCCAGGACGCCGTTGTACATGACCCGCTCCATGACGTCGAGATAGGCCGCGTCGCCCGTGAGCAGGAACATCCGGTGGTTCCACAAAACCATGCCGATCGAGGCGCACGTCTCGAGGTAGCCGGTGAGGTTGGGCAGCTCGTAGTTCTCGCCGAACCTCTCCCGGTCGTGCCTGGCCCCCACGCCGCCGGTCAGGTACATCTTTTTGCCGGCGACGTTCTCCCAGAGCCGGCGGACGGCCTCGAAATAGGCCCGGTCCCCCGCGAGCGCCGCGATGTCGGCCATGCCCGAGGCCATGTAGGTCAGCCTCACGGCGTGCCCGACGGCCTCGTCCTGCTCGAGGACGGGCTTATGGGCCTGGATCTGGGCCGGGTCATTATAGATCGCGAAACGGTTCCCCGGCGGGTACTGCTTCAGCGCCACCCCGCGGCCGCGCTGGTCGAGGAAGTACTTCGCCAGGTCCAGGTAATCCCTCGTTCCCGTCAGCCGGTAGAGCTTGACCAGGGCCAGCTCGATCTCCTGATGTCCGGGGAACCCCTGGCGCTGCCCCGGCCCTTCGCCGAACGTCCGGCGCACCAGGTCCGCGTTCTTCAGCGCGACGTCGAGGAGCGTCCGCTTGCCCGTGGCCTGGAAATGGGCCGCCGCCGCTTCGTAGAGATGCCCGGCGTTATAGAGCTCGTGGCTTATCGCCAGCTCCGCCCACCGCTCCGCGCCGGTCCCCGGCTGGACCTTCCCGGGGCTCGCCGTCCGGGGCGTATAAAGATAGCCGTCCGGCTCCTGGGCCGCGGCGATCTTGGCGATGACCCCGTCGAGATAGCGGTCGAGGGCCCCGTCCGGCCTGACCATGAGCGAATAGGAGGCCCCTTCGATCGTCTTGTAGACGTCGGTGTCGTTGTAGCGCTCGCCCTTGTACTCGCCCTTGAGGAGCCCGCCGGCGATGGCGAAATTGTCGATCCGCCCCGTCTCTTCGCACTTCTTGAAGATGGCGGGGATGGTCACCGTCCGGTTGGTCTCGATCCGCGGCGCCCAGAAGGCGTCCGTCAGCCGGACGGCCGTGAAGGGGACCGGCGCGATCGGATAGTCGGCCTTGGGCGTCTGGGAATGGACCGGAGCCAAGAGCAGGAACAGCCCCAGGACGAACGGCCAAAAAAGGGGGACATGATACCTATTTCCCATTTCGCACCGGTAACCATACTAGCATTTTTCGGCCGGTTTCCCCACTCCGGGTGACCGGACCGGCCTTGGCCCCGGAGAATTGCGGCCCCTTGACACCCGCGCGGCCAAACCCTATTAATAATATTGACTCAGCAATCGGATCCACCGGGATCATTGATCAAGGAGGGATGACTATGCGTAGGACAGTCTGCCTCGCCGCTCTGCCCGTCGCCCTGCTGGCCCTTGCCGCCGTGGGCGTCATCGGGGCCCTCGGCCAGGAGAAGGCTCCGCCGATCACCCGGATCAACGCCCAGGTCCTCGGACCCCAGCCGCTCGGGCCGCTGCCGCCGGTCATGCATCCGCCCGGCAACCCGCCCTCGGCGGCGAAGATCCGGCTGGGCAAGGAGCTCTATTTCGATACCCGGCTCTCGGCCGACGGCACGATCGCCTGCGCGACCTGCCACAACCCGGCCCTCGGCTGGTCGGACAAGGGCCCGACGAGCGAGGGCATCCACGGCCAGCTCGGCGGCCGACGGGCCCCGCCGGTCTCCAACGCCGCCTACAGCCCGCTCCAGTTCTGGGACGGCCGCTCGCCTTCGCTCGAGGACCAGGCCAAGGGCCCGATCCAGAACCCCGTCGAGATGGGCAACACCCACGAGGCCATGATCCAGACCGTGTCCAAGATCTCGGCCTACCAGGACGAGTTCAAGGCCGTTTACGGCGAGGGCCCCATCACCGTGGACCAGGTGGCCGAGGCCATCGCCTGCTTCGAGCGGACGGTCGTCACGACCGACTCGCGCTTCGACCGCTATGCCAGGGGCGACCACGGCTCCCTGACCCGCCTCGAGAAGGAAGGGCTCGAGATCTTCAACGGCAAAGGCCACTGCACGGCCTGCCACTGGGGCCCCTACTTCAGCGACGGCCGCTTCCACAACCTCGGCGTCCCGCACGCGGACCCCAAGAACCCCGATGCCGGCCGCTTCGCCGTGACCAAGGACCCCCGCGACAGGGGCGCCTTCAAGACGCCCACGGTCCGCGACGCGTCCCGGCGCGCGCCCTACCTCCACGACGGTTCGGAGAAGACGCTCGAGTCCCTGATCGATTTCTACGACCGGGGCGGCGGCAGGGACCCCAACCTCGATCCACTGATGGTGCCTCTCGGCCTCTCGGCCCGCGAGAAGGCCGCCCTGGTGGCCTTCATCAAGGCGCTCGACAGCCTCAACCCGGAGGTGGCCGACGTCAAGCCGATCGCCGCCAAGGACCTGCCTCGCTGAGGAGGAAGCCATGAGAAAGACACTGACGACCATCCTCGCCGTCCTGGCCGCCGTCCTCGTCCTGTCGCAGGCCGCGCTGGCCATCCCCGCCTTCGCCCGCAAGCATGCCTTCAACTGCAACATGTGTCACGTCGCCTACCCCAAGCTCAATGATTTCGGGCAGCGCTTCCGCGACAACGGCTACCAGATCCCGGGCCAGCAGGGGCTGGAAAAGACCGTCTTCCAGAGCGCCTTCCCGGTCGGCGTGCGGACCAGCGCCGGCTACAACCTCTACGGCGCCGGGGGCCAGACCGCGGGCGGCTTCCACGTCTTCGGCCTGGATCTCTTCTCCGGCGGCGTCGTCAAGAAGAACGTCTCATACTTCTTCGTCTATACGCCGCGGATCGATGACCCGGCCGCCGACTTCAACGGCCCCGGCGCCGGCGACAATCCGAGCCAGCTCGCTTCGGTCGAATCGGCTGCCGTCGTCTTCAGCAACATCGTCCGGGACAAGCTCAACCTCCGCGTCGGCCGCTTCGAGCCCGACTTCCACCTGCTCAGCTCCCGCCGCAGCTATTACCTCCTGCAGCCGTACGAGATCTACGATTTCGCCGGCACGCGCAGCAGCTTCGACTTCGCGGCCAACCAGATCGGCCTGGAGGCCACCGGCCGCTTCAAGCCCGGCCTGCGCTACGCCCTCGGCTATATCAACGGCACGGGGGGCACGCCTGACAACAACAAGCTCAACGACCTCTATCTGACCCTGTCCAAGGTCTTCGGCAAGGGCGAGGGCCAGTCGGCCGGCCAGCGCATCGGGGCCTTCGGCTATCTCGGCTGGCAGCCGACCTCGACCCTCGGGTCGATCGTCTCGCCGATCGGGGACCTCAACGGCGAGGGGAACAAGACCTTCTACCGGGTCGGGGGCGACATCAGCTTGAACTGGCGGACGTTCAACCTCGAGGGCGTCGCTTTCTACGGTTCCGACGACCGGGCTTTCAACGAGATCGATCCGACGCGCCGCTACGACTTCTGGGGCGGCGTGGCCGAGCTCGATTGGGCCGGCTGCCCCGACAACCGGCTGGTGGCGTCCGTGATGTACAACTGGATCCGGCCGCCGAGCGACGACGGCATCCACCGCGTCGATGCCTATTCGGCGCTGGCCCGCTACTACGTCGGCAGCTGGTCGGCGGTCGACATCGCCATCCACGCCGAGTACACGCACCGCGTGTCCGGATCGGTCGCCAAGTTCAAGGAGAACCTCGTCACGCTCCTCATCGACCTCGCGTTCTAGGTCTAGCGGATCTCGACGGGGACCGGGCCTACAGCCCAGCCCTGGCGGCCGCGGACGACGGCCTTCTTCGAGAGCTTCGTCCCGGCCGCTTCGAGCGTGATGACATAATCGCCGGGGGCGACCAGGCGCGGTCCATAGCCGAAGCCCGGATAGGCGCCCGGGGCCGGCTTGCGGCCGGGACGGCGGGGCCGCATGTCCCAGCTCGTCCTGTTGATCCCGGCCTCGCCCTTGCCTTCGAGCGCGGCCAGGACCTCGCCCTCGAGCGTGGCCACGGTGACCTTGACCGGACCCTCGATCTTCGACTTCAGATAATAGTTGATGGCGAACTCGTTCGGCTCGTTCGGAGTCAAGAGATGGCCGTCGCCGAGGAGCTGGTAGTTGCCTAGCGCATAGGTCATCCGCTGGGTCCTAGGCCTGATGTCGAAGAGGTGGAGGTCCTCGGCCAGGACGCCCGCCGTCGTCTCCTGCAGGATCGAGATGTCGACGATATAGAGGCCCCGGCCGTAGCTCCCGATGATGAGATCGTTCTCGCGCGGGTGGATGACGAGGTCCGTGACCTTGACCGACGGCAGGCCCGGCCGGAACGGCCGCCACGAGACCCCGCCGTCGACGGTGACGAAAACGCCCCACTCCGTGCCGACGAAGAGCAGCTCGGGGTTCTTCCGGTCCTGGATGACGACGTTGACGGGGTGACCGGCCGGCAGGTCGCCGGCGATCGAGGTCCACGTCTCGCCAAAGTCGGTCGTCTTGTGGACGGAGACGCGGTAGTCGTCGAGGCGCCAGCCGGTCTTGGTCACAAAAGCGGTCCCGGCGGCGTGCGGTGAAGGGCAGACGCGGCTGACCCAGAAATTCGCGGGGCCTCCGGCCGCCGCGAGCTTGGCCGTCCGGTCGAGCCAGGTCGCGCCGCCGTCCTTCGTCACCTGGACCTTGCCGTCGTCCGAGCCCGTCCAAATGACGCCTGGCGCGACCGGCGACTCGGCCAGCGTCGTCAGCGTGCAGTAGGTGATATTCCCTTCGCCGTGCTGTTTCGCGTCCTCGTTCGTCGTCAGGTCGGGGCTGATCTCCTGCCAGTGGTCGCCGCGGTCGAGGGAGCGGAAGACGACCTGGGCGCCGGTGTAGACGATGGCCGGGTTGTGGGGCGAGAGGGCGATCGGCGGCGTCCAGTTGAAGCGCAGGCGCGTCGCCCCGGCTGGCCGCCGCGGCGTGATCTGGGTCTGGACGCTCGTCTTCTGGTCGTAACGCCACATCGTCCCCATCTCGCGGTTGTTGTAGACCCAGCGCGAGTCGGTCGGGTCGACACAGTTGTACATGCCGTCGCCCTCGCCGACCGTGACCCAATCGGCGAGCGAGATATCCCCCGACCAGCCGTTCGACGGCCCCTTCCAGGAGTCGTGGTCCTGGAGGCCGCCGTAGATGTTGTACGGGTCCTCCATGTCCACGCCGACGGCGTAGAACTCGCCGAGCGGGATGTTGTAGGCGTGGACGCTCGTCAGGCCCCGGTCATAGGAGACGTTGACCCCGCCGTCCGAGCCGAAGATGAGCCGGTTCGGATCGAGCGGGTCGACCCACATAGCCCGCCAGTCGCCGAAGGCGCGGGGCATGACGCCGTTCGACGGCCAGCTGACCCCTTTCCAGGTCTTGCCCCCGTCGTTCGTCGAAAACAAGGACTGGCCGGTGATGTAGACGGTCTGCGGGTCGTCGGGGTCGATCCGGAGCTGGTTGAAGGAGTAGGGCGCTTTATCGAGGGCCGCCTCGTAGCCGGCGTTGGCCTTGCGCCAGGTCTTGCCGGCGTCGTCGCTGCGGTAGACCTCGTTGCCGAGCGTGCGCTGGGCCGGCTCGAGGCCGCGGCGCTTGTCCTGCTCGGCTTCCTGGGCCGTCGGGGCGCGGCGGTTGCCGTTCTCGACCACGGCGTAAAGGATGGCGGGGTTCTTCTGGAAAACGTCGAGCCCGATGCGGCCGATGCGGCCGGTCGGAAGCCCGCCGCCGAGCCGGGTCCAATTCTGGCCTCCGTCGGTCGTCTTGTAGATCGCGCTCTCGGGTCCGCCGAGCTCGTAGTGCCAGGGCAGGCGGACCTTGTCGTACATGGCCGCGTAGAGCGTGTCCGGCGCCGACTCGACGAGGGCGAGGTCGACGGCCCCGATCTTGTCGTTGACGAAGAGGACCTTCTTCCAGGTCGTGCCGCCGTCGAGGGTCCTGAAGACGCCGCGCTCGGCGTTGGGCGAGAAGAGGTGGCCCATCGAGGCGACGTAGACGACGTTCGCGTCCTTGGGATGGATGAGGACGCGGGCGATGTGGTGGGAGTCCGGGAGGCCTTTGTTCGTCCAGGTCTTGCCGGCGTCGATGGATTTCCACACGCCGTCGCCCGAGCTCGACGACCGGGCGCAGTAGGCCTCGCCCGTCCCGACCCAGACGACGTTCGGCTCCGAGGGCGCCACGGCGACGTCGCCGATCGAAAGCTTCGGTTGGGCGTCGAAGACGGGTTCGAAGGTCGTGCCGTTGTTGACCGTCTTCCAGACGCCGCCGTTTCGCGTCCCGACGTAGAGCGTGTAGAGGTGCTCGCGCGAGGGCCCGGCCGGCACGGCGAAGCTCGTCACCCACGACCCGGCGCGGTACGGCCCGAGCGAGCGCGAGGTGAAGCCCTTGAGCAGATCCTCGGTCAGCGGGAGCGGGCTCGGCGCAACCGTTTGGGCCGGCTGGGCCGCTTGCGCTTGCTGCGCTGGCTTGGGCGTCTGGCCTGGCTGGGCCTGGCTGCTTTGCTGGGTCCGGGCGGATCCGGCGACGGCCAGAAGGACCAGGATCGTTAACGGGCCGGCGAATCCCATGAATTTTCGGCTCTTCATCGGCGCCTCCTCGGAGGGAATCTTGGTGACGTCGGACCGATTATATTTCAAACCGGCATGCGGGGATATGTCCTCTTTGTACGTGTCCCCTACCGGCCCCAAGAGAGACGGTCCCCTACGGGGACGGTCCCTTTTGAGCCCTCTTGCGGGAACGTTCCCGCAAAGATCGGTTGCTCCGGGCCCCGGGCTGAGTATAATAGGGGCTGAAAAAGCGGGCGACTGCTCATTTCTACGGAGGTTCCATGGTCCCGAAAGCCGCCAAGTACGCCCTCGGCTTAGACTTCGGCACGAATTCCGTGCGGGTCCTCGTCGTCGACATCGCCAACGGCAATGAGGTCGGGACGTCGATCTTCGACTACCCGAGCGGCACGGCCGGCATCCTGCTCGACATCAAGGACGCGAATCTGGCCCGCCAGAACCCGGCCGACTGGACCCTGGGCATCGAGGTCGCCGTGCCCGAGGCCTTGGCCGAGGCCAAGAAGAAGGTCAAGGGCTTCGATCCCATCAACGTCATCGGCATCGGCGTCGACACGACCGGTTCGACGCCCCTCCCTGTCGACCGCTCCGGCAAGCCGCTCGCCCTCTACAAGGAATTCAAGAAGAACCTCAACGCCCAGGCCTGGCTCTGGAAGGACCACACCGGCCACGCCGAGGCCGCCGAGATCACGGCCCTGGCCGCGGCCGGGCACCCGGAGTATCTCGCCAAGTGCGGCGGCACCTATTCCTCCGAATGGTTCTGGAGCAAGATCCTCCACTGCTTACGGGCCGATCCCAAGGTCGCCGCGGCCGCCTTCTCCTGGGTCGAGTGCGCCGACTACATCCCGGGACTCCTCACTGGTATCACGGAGCCTCTGAAGATGAAGCGCAGCCGCTGCGCCGCCGGCCACAAGGCCATGTTCAACGCCAAGTGGGGCGGACTCCCGGCCAAGGCCTTCCTGGCCAAGCTCGACCCGCGCCTCGGCGAGCTCCGGGACCGGCTTTACGACAAGACCTACACCTCGGACGTCGCCGCGGGCGGTCTGACCAAGGACTGGGCCAAGACGCTCGGCCTCCGGCCCGGCATCGCCGTCGCCGTCGGCGCCTTCGACGCCCACCTTGGCGGCGTCGGCTCGGGCGTCGAGCCCGGCCGCTTCGTCAAGATCATCGGCACCAGCACCTGCGACATCTGCGTCTGGCCCGCCGCGAAGAAGCTCCCGGACGTGCCCGGCCTGTGCGGCATCGTCGACGGCTCGGTCCTGCCGGGCTGTCTCGGGCTCGAGGCCGGACAATCCGCCGTGGGCGACATCTTCAACTGGTTCGTCAACGTCATCGAGCCCGGCGGCCCGAAAAAAGGCTCCCACGCCGCGCTGACGCGCAAGGCCGCCGCCCTCGAGCCCGGCGCGTCCGGCCTTCTCGCCCTCGACTGGCTCAACGGGAACCGCACGGTCCTTGTCGACCAGCGCCTGACCGGCCTCCTCGTCGGCCTGACCCTGCACACGCGGCCCGAGGAGATCTACCGGGCCCTCATCGAGGCCACGGCCTTCGGCGCCCTGACCATCATCCGGCGCTTCGACGAGTACGGCGTCAAGATCCGCGACGTCGTCAACTGCGGCGGCATCGCCGAGAAGAACCCGCTCGTCATGCAGATCTATGCCGATGTCACCGGCCTCGAGATGAAGGTCGCCCGCTCGGCTCAGACCTGCGCCCTCGGGGCGGCCATGGCCGGGGCCGTGGCCGCCGGACGCAGGGGCAACGGCCATGCCACGTTCGCCGAGGCCCAGGCCGCCATGGGCGGCATCCGGCGCACCGTCCACAGGCCCGACGCCGCCCGCCACAAGATCTATCTCGAGCTCTACGATCTCTACCGCGAGCTCCACGACGCCTTCGGGACCAAGAGCTGGGGCGGCAGCCTCTTCAACGTCATGAAGGAGCTGCTCGCGATCAAGGACCGCCAAAGGAGATAGGCCGATGCTCGCCGAGCTCAAGGAATCCGTCTGGAAGGCCAATCTCGAGCTGGCCAAGTCGGGGCTGGTCATCCTCACCTTCGGCAACGTCAGCGGCATCGACCGGAAGCGCGGCCTCATGGCCATCAAGCCGAGCGGCGTGCCCTACGAAAGCCTCAAGCCCGAGGACATCGTCCTCGTCGACCTCGAGGGGACGGTCGTCGAGGGCTGGCTCAGCCCGTCCTCGGACACGGCGACCCACGCCGAGATCTACAAGGCTTTCGAGGAGGTCGGGGGCGTGGCCCACGCCCACAGCGCCTACGCGACGATGTTCGCCCAGGCCCAGCGCGAGATCCCCTGCTTCGGCACGACCCACGCCGACCAGTTCCACGGCCCGGTGCCCGTGACGCGGCTCCTGGCCGAGGCCGAGGTCGCCGGGGCCTACGAGCGCAACACCGGCCGCATCATCGTCGAGCGCTTCGCCGGCCTCGATCCCCTCGAGGTGCCGGCCATCCTCGTCGCCGGCCATGGGCCGTTCACCTGGGGCCGCAGTCCGGCCGAGGCGGTCCTGACGGCCCTCATCCTGGAGCAGACGGCCAAGATGGCCTTCGGCTCGATGGCCTTGAACCCCCGCATCGGCCCCATCGACGCGTGCATCCTGGAAAAGCACTACCACCGCAAGCACGGGCCGGACGCCTATTACGGACAGAAGAAGGAGGGCGGACAATGACCAACATCCCCAAGGTGCGCCTGGGCCTCGTGGCCGTCAGCCGCGACTGCTTCCCGATCGAGCTCTCCCGCAAGCGCTCGCTCCGCGTCGCGGAGGAATGCCGGAAGATCGGCCTGCCGATCACCCGTGTCCCGACCGTCGTCGAGAACGAAAAGGACGCCCTCCAGGCCCTCGACGAGCTCCGGGCGAAGAAGGTCAACGCCCTCGTCCTCTACCTCGGCAACTTCGGCCCGGAAACGCCCTCGACCCTTCTGGCCCAGAAGTTCGACGGCCCGGTCATGGTCGCGGCGGCGGCCGAGGAATCGGGCCGGGACCTCATCGACGGCCGCGGCGACGCCTATTGCGGCCTGCTCAACAACTCCTACAACATGGGGTTGCGGAGGCTCCGGCCCCATGTCCCCGAATATCCGGTCGGCATCCCCGAGGAGGTGGCGGCCATGGTTGCCGACTTCGTGCCTGTGGCGCGCATCCTCCTCGGCCTGCGTAAGCTCAAGATCTTCGGCTTCGGCCCCCGGCCGCAGGACTTCCTGGCCTGCAACGCGCCGATCAAGCCCCTTTACGATCTCGGCGTCGAGATCATGGAGAACAGCGAGCTCGACCTCTACGACATCTTCCGCAAGGCCGAGGGAGACCCGAGGGTCAAGGCCGTCGCGGCGGACATGGCCCGCGAGCTCGGCGCCGGCAACGCCTATCCCGACCTTATCACCAAGCTGGCCCAGTTCGAGGTCGCCCTGCTCAAGTTCATGGGGGCGAACCTCGGGGCCTCGGAGTTCGGCGTCTTCGCCGACAAGTGCTGGCCGGCCTTCGAGAGCTATTTCGGCTTCGTCCCCTGCTACGTCAACTCGCGGCTGGCCTCGCGCGGCATCCCCGTCGCCTGTGAGGTCGATATCTACGGCGCGCTGAGCGAGTACGTCGCCACCTGCGCCACCGAGCTCCCGGCGACCATCCTCGATATCAACAACACCGTGCCTTATGACGTCATCGCCGCGGCCAAGAAGGTGGTCAAGGGCTACAAGGCCACCGACCTCTTCATGGGCTTCCACTGCGGCAACACGCCGGGCGCGTGCGTGCTCGACCCGGCCATGCGCTACCAGCTGATCATGCACCGGCTCATGGAGGCGGGGAAGACGCCCGGGATCACCAGGGGCACGCTCGAGGGCCGGATCAAGACCGGGCCGGTGACGATCTTCCGGCTCCAGTCGACGGCCGACACGGTCCTCAAGTCCTATATGGCCGAGGGCGAGGTCCTCGACATCGACCCGAAGTCGTTCGGCGGCATCGGCGTCATCGGCATCAAGGAGATGGGCCGGTTCTACCGCCACGTCCTCATCGAGAAGCGCTTCCCCCACCACACGGCGGTGGCCTTCGCCCACGCCGGCAAGACCCTGTGGGCGGCCATGCGCATGCTCGGCGTCGAGGACATCGGCTTCAACCGCCCGGCCGGCCTGCCCTACCCGACCGAGAACCCTTTCTGAACGCGGGCGCTTGAAAGGAGGCCCTATGCGACACCGGTTTCCGAGAGTCATGTGGTTAATCGGATTTCTGGTGACGGCGTCCCTGGTCTCGTCTCTCGCGGCCGACGAAAAGACGGATCGGGTCGACAAGATCTTCGCCCCGTGGGACACGACCTCGACGCCGGGGGCGGCCCTGGCCGTGATCAAGGACGGGCGGATCATCTACGAGCGCGGCTACGGGATGGCCAAGATCGAGGACGGCCTGGTCATGACGCCGCGGAAGATCTTCGATATCGGCTCGACCTCCAAACAATTCACGGCCGCCTGCCTGGCGATCCTCATCCGCCAGGGAAAGGTCGGACTCGAGGACGATATCCGAAAATACTTCCCGGAGATGCGGTCCTACGAGAAGCCCCTCCAGGTCAAGCACCTCGTCTACCATACGAGCGGACTCCGCGATTACAACGGGCTCCTCGAGCTGGCCGGATTCCGGCCCGAATCCGATTGCCCCAACGTGGATGAAGCGCTGGACGTCATCTTCAGGCAGAAGGCGCTCAATTACGCGCCGGGCGAGGAATTCTCCTACACCAACACCGGCTATTTCCTGATCGGGCAGATCGTCGAGCGCGTGAGCGGGAAATCCCTGAACGCGTTCGCCCAAGAGAACATCTTCAAGCCGCTCGGCATGGCCCACACCCTCTATCAGGACGACCATACGCAGATCATCAAGGACCGGGCCACGGGCTACGACCCGGTTGGCGGCGGATACAAGATCGACATGAGCAACTGGGACGAGACGGGAGACGGGAACGTCTACTCTTCCGTCGAAGATCTTTCTCTTTGGGACCAGGCCTTTTATACCAACGCGCTCGGCGAGGACCTCATGGATCTCCTCCAAACGACCGGGACGCTCAACAGCGGGAAGAAGCTCGATTACGCCTTCGGGCTGTTCATCGGCGAGCACAAAGGGCTCAAGACCGTCGCCCACGGCGGGGCCTGGGCCGGCTTCCGGGCCGGTTTCGTCCGCTTCCCGGAGCAGCGCTTCTCCGTCATCTGCCTGACGAACCTGGCCAGCCAGGATCCGGATTCCCTTTGCTATCAGGTCGCCGATATCTATCTGGCCGACCTGCTCAAGGAAAAGCCGAAAGAGGAAAAGACGAAAGCCGCGCCGATCACGCTCTCTCCGGCGGAGCTCGAAGAGAAGGCCGGCCACTACAAGGACGCCCGGTTCGGCCTCTGGGTGTCCGTTCTGAAGAACGAAGGCCGGCTGAAGCTCGCGGTCATGGGCCTGGAGCTGGACCTTGCACCGGTGAGCCCCACGCTCTTCGAGGCCCAGAACGCGCCCGCCGACATCACCATCGAGTTCCAGCCCGATGCCCGGGGGAAGATGACCCGGGCCGTGATCAAGGTCGGAGGCGCCGAACGGTATGCCCTGGCCAAAGCCGCGCCGATCGGCCCCCTCACGCCCGAGCAGCTCAAGGCCTATGCGGGCGATTATGTCAGCGAGGAGTTGCTGAACGCCCGATACCGCATCGTCCTCGACAAGGACGGCCTGGTCCTCAAATTCCGGAGCTTCCGGCCCGCGGCGCTCAAAGCCATGGCGGCCGACGAGTTCGCGCTCGACATGTTCGGCATCGATTTCGTACGCCAGGGAAAGACGGTCGCCGGCTTCCGGCTCAACATGGGCCGTGCCGCCGGCATCAAGTTCGTCAAAGAATAGCGGGACGGCCCGGGCCGCGGCCTTTGGCGCTCCCGTCCTCTAGTTCCGTCCGCGTTGCGGCGCGGGCGCGTTCGGGTCGAAGTACTTCCGCGGCAGCTTCTCGTCGCGCATGGACGCGTTGTACACGAACCAGGCCATGACGGTCGCCGCCTGCATCAAATCCGGCCGCGACAAGTGGTCGTAGACGTCCATGTTCGAGTGGTGGGTGATCGTGCCGTAGTCGAGCTCGTCCTGGATGAACTGAAAGCCCGGCAGGCCGACGCTGTCGAAGGCCAGATGATCGGTCCCGCCCGTGTTGCGGTGGGTCACGGTGTCGGCGCCCAGGTCCTTGACCGGGCCGAGCCACTGCTCGAAGATCGGGACGACGGCGCTGTTGCTCTGCGAATAGATGCCGCGGATCTTGCCGCTGCCGTTGTCGAGGTTGAAGTACGCGGCGAGCTTGTCGTATTCCGGCTTCTTTTCCTTCTTGCCCCGGTCGAAAAAGTGGTTCGCAACGTAGCCGCGCGAGCCGACGAAGCCCTGCTCTTCCGCGTCCCAGAGGGCCATCCGGATGGTGCGCCGCGGCTTCACGCCGAGGGCCTTGAGGATGCGCATGGCCTCGATGGCGACCGCGCAGCCGGCCCCGTCGTCCGTGGCGCCCGTGCCGGCGTGCCAGGTGTCGAAATGGCCGCCGAGCATGACGATCTCCGTCTTGAGCTTGGGGTCGACGCCGGGGATCTCGGCCACGACGTTCGTCCCCGGCAGGTCGTCGGCCGTGAAGCGGCCCTGGACCTCGATCTCCATCGTCACCGGCACGTTCTTCTGCAGGATGCGGACGATCCGGTTGTACTGCTCTGTGGCCACGGCGATCGTCGGGGGCGGGATCTCGGCGCCCTTGGTGCGCGAGCCGCCGCCTCCCACGAAGACGGTGCCGTCCCGACCGCGGCCGGGCTCGAGGATGACCCCGACGCCTTCCGCGGCCAGGAACTTGGTCGTCGCCTGCTGCAGCTGCATGCGGGCCATCTGGTCCCCCATCGGGGGGCCGCCGAACCGGCGGGCGCCCGGCTCCGGGGCCATGACGAGGTTTCCGAGGTCCGTCTCCGTGAGTCTCGACGACTCGGCGACGAAGGAGCTCGGCAGTTCCTGCTCGCCCTGGACGAGGATGATGGCCCCCTTGAGCTTGCCCTTGTATTGGTCGAGGTCGGCGGGGGTCTTCACGGCGATGAGGACCGCCGGGCCCGTCAGCACGCCGTTCGTCCCGGCGGTCAGGGCCCGGGGGAAGCCGATGAGCGGCATGTACTGGGGCGAGGTCATGGCCGCGTAGAACTTCTGGAGCTCCCAGCTGCGGCCATAGGTGCCATACGTCTCCATGGCGGCGTTGACGAGGCCGAACTCCTTGGCCTTGCCGACGACCCACTCGCCGGCCTTGACGTACTGGGGCGAGTCGGGCAGCCGCGGACCGTAGATGTCGCACAGGTAGATCAGGAGATCGGTGATCTTCGAGTTCTGGGTGCCTTCGAGGCGGATGCGGTCGAGCATCTGGAGATCGAGCTTCTCCTGGGCCGAAGCCGCGAGCGACAGCACCGCGGCCAGAAGCACGATCGCCAGGGCTAAAACGGTCAGGGATCTTTTCATGAGGGTCTCCTTCCCGGCCGCGCCCGCCCCGGAGCCGCGGGGCCAAGCCGGCGTCAAGGCTGGACTATACGCCCCGGCCCGGCGACTGTCAAAAGGGGACGCCCTGTCTTATAATAAGGGGGCCATGAAGGCGGCCTTCCTGAGCGGCGTCCGGACGATCGAGATCCGGGAGACTCCAGCGCCCCGGATCGCCCGGGACGACGACGTTCTCGTCCGCAGCAAAGCCGTCGGCATCTGCGGCAGCGACCTCCATTATTACCTCTCCGACCGCGTCGGCGGCGACCGGGTGTCCTATCCCTTCATCCCCGGGCACGAGTGCGCCGGGGTCGTCGAGGACGTCGGGCCGGCGGTGGCCCGGGTCAAGCCGGGCGACGCGGTCGTCATCGAGCCGGCCGTCTCGTGCGGCGCCTGCGATCAATGCCGGACCGGCCGGCCGCACACCTGCCGCAAGCTCCTCTTCCTCGGCCACTACGGCGAGCTCACGGGCGGCATGGCCGAGCTCGTCCTGGCCCCGGAGAGGAACTGCGTCCCGCTCCCGGCCAAGATGACCGTCGTCCAGGGCGCGCTGGCCGAGCCGCTGTCGATCGCGCTTTACGCGGCCGGGCTCGGCGGCTCGGTGCGGGGGAAGGCGGTCGGGGTCCTCGGCACGGGGCCGATCGGATTGTGCCTGATCATGGCCCTGAAGGCCGAAGCGAGCGGGCCGGTCTATGCCACAGAGAAGGTCGCGGCCCGGCTCGAGGCCGCGGCCAAGGCGGGCGCCGACTGGACCGGCAACCCCGACCGGGAGGACATCGTGGCCGGGATCCGGGCCAAGGAAAGCCTCGGCCTCGACCTCGTCTTCGAGAGCTGCGGCGACCAATCGGCCCTCGACCAGGCGGTCGGGCTGCTCAAGCCGGGCGGGACGCTGGTCGTCGTCGGCATCCCGCTCGAGCCCCGGGTCTCGTTCGACAGCTCCGTCGTGCGCCGGCGGGAGATCCGCGTCCAGAACGTCCGCCGTCAGAACAAGTGCCTGGAGCGGGCCGTCGGCATGATCCATGCCGGCCGCGTCAAGCCGGACTTCCTGGCGACGCACTTCTTCAAGCTCGAGGAGGCCCGCGAGGCCTACGAGACGGCGGCGGCCCGGCGCGACGGCGTGCTCAAGGCCATCGTCACGCCCTAGCCCTTAATAGGACTGTCCCTCTTCTCGGGCGAGAAGCAGGAGGGAGCAATGGAGAACGCGAGAGACTTCGGCAGCCCGTTCGAGCGCATCTTCGTCGGCGTCGCGGCCCTTGTCGCGGCCCTCGTCCTGATCTATCTGGCCATCCAGGGGCCGCTCGTTCTCGGCACGATCGCTTACAAGACCGCGCCGGTCACCAACAACCAGCTCATCGGCCAGGATGCCGTCAACATCGGCCTCATGAGCCCTCTCCTTATCCTCGGCGCGATCGGCCTGTTCCTGCGCAAGAAATGGGCCAAGGACCTCCTCATCGCGACGCCGCTCTTCCTGATCTACTACGCCATCAGCTACACGGTCGGCTGGGAGTGGAGCTCGCCCGCCTATGCCGGCAACAGCGAGCGGTACTTCTTCTATTTCCTGTTCGTCCTCATCGCCGCGTTGATCATCCTGCTCTACACGCTGGCCGTCTTCCCCAAGAACGCCGAGAGCCATTTCAAGAAGGGCGGCCTGGCCGTCTATTCGACGGTCTTCGTCTTCTTCCTGCTCATCTTCGCCGGGATGTGGATCCAGGAGGTCCGGCAGGTCGTCGCCACGGGCACGACGCGCGGCTACGACCTCTACCCGACCGCCTTCTGGCTCATCCGCGTCTTCGACCTCGGCTTCTCCATCCCGCTCGGGCTCATCAGCGTCTACCTGCTCTGGGCCCGGCCCGACAAGGCCTACCCCATCGTCAGCCTCTTCTACGGCTTCTTCTTCACCCAGATCATCGCCGTCAACGCCATGGGCTGGATGATGTTCGTGAAGAAGGACCCGGCCTTCCTCTGGCGGGACCTGATCGTCTTTTCCGTCCTGGCCCTGATCATCCTCTTCGGCTACTTCTATGTCCGGAGGAACTACCGCGAGGTGAGCCTTCCCGGGTCTAATCGGATAGGAACTGATAGGTCGTCGTGATAGGCACGACCGGCCTGAGCATGGCCCAGACCGGACAGAAGCGCTCCTCGGATAGGGCGATGGCTTTCTCGACCGAAGGCCCGTCGAGGCGGCCGCCCCGGAACTCGAAGTCGAGCTCGACCGCCGTCAGCACGGTCGGGTGGACCTCCCGCTTGGTCCCCTTGGCGTGAACGACGAGCTCGTGGACCTCCTGGCCCATGCGCCTGAGGAGCCCGACCACGACCTGGCCGCTGCAGGACGAAAGGCTGGCCAGCAGGAGCTCGAGAGGGAGGAATCCATTGACGGTCTCTTCCTCCTTGCCGAAATCGATCGCGATCGTCTTGCCCGCCCGGCCCGAGATGCCGTCGAATCTCATCCCGCCCTTGAAGACGACGTCGGCATGGACTTCTTTGGCCATCTTCCTCTCCTCGGAGACCCGGCGAAGGGTCCCGGACATATCTCGCGGCCGCGGCCGCCGCTAGGGTCTGGCCGATCGGGCCATCCGGCGCAGGAGGTCCCGGACCGTCTCCGCCGCCCGCGCGACCGGCTCGGACAGCCCGGCCCCGAAGGCGAGATCGGCGGGAACGATGCCGAGCAGGAACACCGCTTTCCCGGCGGACTCGAGGAACCTGCCGCTCAAGGACAAGGCCAGCCTGTGCGTCGAGAAGCCTTCAGCTTCGGGGAAGCCGGCCAGGGGGCCGAAGACGATCGTGCCGGGCGGGCCCGGAGCGGCGACCGCGTCGATGAAGATCACGTTCCGGCAATCGGCCCGGGCGATGGCATGGACGAAGTTCTCGGGGACGTCCTGGGCGTCGAACAGAGTGACATGCGTCCCGGACAAGGCCCCGCGCACGGCCCCGACGATCCACGGTCCGACCCCGTCGTCGCGGCGCAGGGGATTGCCGACGCCGACGAGACATGCCGGCTCCCGCAGCCGCTCGGCGAGGCCGGAAACGGGACCGATGGCGTCGAGACCGGCCTCACGCGGCGCGGGGCTCTTCGGGCGTTGGGGAATGGCGTCCTCCCGGATGTTCGAAGGGAATATATACAACAATGTCCGGAGGGTGTACAGGGACGCCCCGCGGCGCGCCACGCTGGGATCTATCGTCTCGATCCGGGGAAAAATGGCGGGCCGGCCCGGGGCCCGGGACGAACTCCCGGGCCGGCCGCCGATCCCCCTAAATACCCCTCACATCTTGCGCGTGTAGATGAGCTCCAGGGTCTTCATCTCGGGACCGGTGCCCATGGTCATGAACAGCTCGAACTTGTACTTGCCCTCGTCCAGGAGCGTGGTCACCGCCCTGATCCTGTCCATGGTCTTGCCGTCGGTCATGGCGTTGGGCGACTGTCCGGTCTGGGTCAGGACCTTGCCCGAGGCGTCGAGCCGTCCGGTCAGGATGAGGAAGCTAGTGCTCCAGCTGTCGATCCAGAAGGTCGAATAGACGTTCTTGAAGAGGTCGTAGCCGTTGATCTGGAGACCCTTCGAGGACTCGTTGCCCATCATGCCGTCGAAGTCCGACTTCAAGTAGCGGCCGCCGAAGATGAGCTCGCTCTTCATCGTGCCCTTGCTCTTCTGCGGCTGAGCTCCGGGCATCGGCGGCGTGGCCGTGACCTCGACGTCCCATTCGCCCGCGAGCTTCTTGAAGAGCTCGTGGGGCTTGCCGGGCGTTCCGTACTTCATCATCTGGGCCTGCATCTTCTCCTGGCTCATTGCCTCCTGGCCCGTGATGAGCTTCGGCACGGCCTGGATGACCAAGATGTTGAGGCCCGCTATGGCTCCCGCCAGCAGCACAAATCGCGAAAATCTCATGGGCTCCCTCCAAATTTCCAGCCTATCACCGCCCGATGGTCGGCAAGTTTCGTGCCAGGCCTGGAAGCCGGCCGGAGCGGCGGTCCAGGCGGAGGATCGGCCGAAGCCGAAGAACGGTCCCGCCCGGCGGGACGGTGTCCCGGAGCGGGGGACGGCGAGCGCAATCCGGACGGCGGCGACGGCCGCCGTTCCGGGGCTCTGCCGCGCCACGGCGGCTGGCACGGAAATTGCGGCGGGCAGGGAGCAGAGGTGACGAACATGCCAACCCGGACGAGCTCGGCTGTGTGGGAAGGATCGTTCCGAGAAGGGAAAGGGTCGGTCAGGCTGGCGAGCGGCCTCTTCGAGGCCCCCTATTCGGCCGCCTCCCGCTTCGAGAACGGCCCGGGGACGAATCCGGAGGAGCTCATCGGCGCGGCCCACGCCGGCTGCTTCTCCATGGCCCTGGCGTTGATCCTGAGCGGGCAGAAGACGCCGCCGAAAAAGATCGAGACGACCGCAGACGTCGACATCGAGCCGGACGGCCAGGGTTATTCGATCGTGTCGATCGCGCTCCACACCGTGGCCGAGGTGCCGGGGGTCTCGGAGGCGGATTTCGCCAAGGCGGCGGAGATGGCCAAGGTCGGCTGCCCGGTGTCCAAGGCCCTGAAGGCGACGAAGATCACCCTCGACGCGAAGCTGAAGAAGTAATCCCTAGAGCTCCTGGTGCTCGGTGCGGTGGATGATCTCGTTCTGGAGCTCGGTCGAGCAGTCGACGAAATAATCGCTGTAGCCGGCGACGCGGACGATCAGGTCGCGGTGCTGCTCGGGATGGGCCTGGGCCTCGCGAAGGGCGTCCGCCGTCACGACGTTGAACTGGATGTGGTGGCCCATGAGCCGGAAGTAGGACCGGACGAGGTCCTTGAGCCCGGTCATCCCAGTCTCGTCCGCGAGGAGCTGGGGCGTGAACTTCTGATTGAGCAGCGTGCCGCCCGTCCGGACGTGGTCCATCTTGCCGAGCGACTTGATGACCGCCGTCGGGCCCTTGCGGTCGGCGCCCTGGACGGGCGAGACGCCTTCCGAGACGGCCTCGCCGGCCAGCCGCCCGTCGGCCGTGGCCCCGGTCATCTTGCCGAAGTAGATGTGGGCCGTCGTCGGCAGGAGGTTGATGCGGTAGGCGCCGCCGCGCGGCGTGGGCCGGCCGTCGACCGCCTCGAAGTAGGCCTCGAAGACCCGGGTCATCAGGCCGTCGGCATAGTCGTCGTCGTTGCCGAACTTGGGCGTCCGGTTGAGGACCCGCTGCCGGAGGATCTCGTGGCCGGCGAAGTTCGCCTTCAGCGCGGCCAGGAGCTCGCTCATCGTGAAGTGCTTCCGCTCGAAGACGTTGAAGCGGATGGCGCTGAGGATGTCGGTGATCGTGCCCATGCCCACGCCCTGGATATAGTTCGTGTTGTAGCGGGCGCCGCCGGCGTGATAGTCCTTGCCGTTCTTGACGCAATCGTCGATGAGGACGGAGAGGAACGGGGCGGGGAGATACGCGGCGTAAAGCCTCTCGATGACGTTGCTGCCGCGGACCTTGATGTCGACGAAGTGGCGGATCTGCCGGCGGAAGGCCTCGAAGAGCTCGTCGAAGGTCCCGAACGACGCCGGGTCGCCGGTTGCGAGCCCGATCGTCTTGCCCGTTCTCGGGTCGACGCCGTTGTTCAGGGTGATCTCGAAGACCTTGGGCAGGTTGAAGTAGCCGGTCAGGATATAGGCTTCTTTCCCGAAGGCGCCTGACTCGACGCAGCCGCTGGAGCCGCCGTTGCGGGCGTCGGCGACCGATTTCCCCTGCCGGACGAGCTCCTGGACGATGGCGTCGGAGTTGAAGATCGAGGGCTGGCCGAAGCCGGTCTTGACGATCTTGAGGGCCCGGAGCAGGAACGCGTCCGGCCCCTTGGCGCTGATCTGGACCATCGAGCTCGGCTGGAGGATGCGCATCTCCTCGATGACGTCGAGGATGAGGTAGCTCAGCTCGTTGACGCCGTCGGTGCCGTCCTCCTTCAGGCCGCCGACGTTAATGAGGGCGAAATCGGTGTAGGTGCCGCTCTCCTCGGCCGTGACGCCGACCTTGGGCGGGGCGGGCTGGTTGTTGAACTTGACCCAGAAGGCCTGGAGCAGCTCGCGGGCCGCGTCCCGGGTCAGCGTGCCGTCGGCCAGCCCTTTCTGATAGAAGGGCCAGAGGTGTTGGTCGAGCCGGCCCGGATTGAAGGAGTCCCAGGTATTGTACTCGGTGATGACGCCGAGGTGGACGAACCAGTACATCTGGAGGGCTTCCCAGAGATCGCGGGGCGCCTCGGCCGGGACCCGCTCGCAGACGTCGGCGATCCGTTCGAGCTCGGACCGGCGCGCGGAGTCCGTCTCGGCCGCGGCCAGCTCGCGGGCCTTCTCGGCATGGCGGCGGGCGAACGTGATCAGCGCCTCGCAGCTCACGGCCATGGCCTTGAGCTCTTCCTGCTTGTCATAGGCCGCGGGGTCGGCGAAGAAATCGAGCCCGGCCAGCGCCGCCGCGATGTCCCTCTGGAAATCGCGCATCCCCTTGCGGTAGATCTTGCCGTCGAGGACGGTGTGGCCGGGGGCGCGCTGCTCCATGAACTCGGTGAAGACGCCGGCCTCGTAGGCCTCGATCCAGGCGGGGGCCATCTCGGCGAAGATGCGGTCGCGCTGCGAGCGGCCCTGCCAGAAGGGGATGATCTCCTCGGCGTAGAGGCGGCGAGTTTCGTCGTCGGAGGCGAAGGCGGTCTTCTTGCGGTCGTTGAGGAAGACGAGGTCCTGGAGCGAGTGGATGCAGACCTCGGGATAGGTCGGCGTGGCCTTGGGAGCGGGGCCGCGCTCGCCGACGATGAGCTCGCCGTCGTTGAAGACGACGGCCTTCGTCTCCATGAGGTGCCGGAAAGCCAGGGCGCGCTGCATCGGCACGGACAGGCCCCGCGTCTCGGGCCGCTTGTAGAACTCCGTGACCAGCCTGGCCCGCTCGGCGCTGATCGTCGGCTTGGCCTCCAGCGACTGCTGCCGGAGCTTTCGGATGCGTTCGTTCATGGCCTTCCCCTCTTCTACCCGCCGCGACGGACGTCGAAGCCCGCGTCCCGGAAAGCGGCCTCGATCCCGGCCAGCCGCGCTTCGGAGGGGGCTTCGAACCTCCGGAACAGGGATTCTCTGCCGATCCGGCGGGCCTTGTCCAACCCGCCCGCATGATAGGGCAGGAGACCGACGCGGCGGACCTTTTCGAGAGAGCGGAGAAAAGCGACGGTCTCCCGGATGTTGTCGTCGTCATCGTTGACGCCGTGGACGAGCGGGATGCGGACCCAGACCTCGCGGCCGGCGGCGACGAGGGCCTCGAGATTGGCGAAGATCGGGGCGTTCGGCACGCCGGTGAAGGCCCTGTGCCGGTCGGGGTCGAGGCACTTGAGGTCGAAGAGGACGAGGTCGGCCAGGCGGGCCAGGCGATCGAGAACGCCGTTGGACGACGATCCTGCGGTATCGATGGCCGTGTGGAGGCCCCGCGACCGGCAGGCCTCGAGAACGGCCTCCGCGAAGGCGGCTTGGACCAGGGGATCGCCGCCCGAGAGCGTGATCCCGCCGCCCGATTGCTCGAAGAAGACGCGGTCCCGCTCGGCCTCGGCCATGACCTCATCGACGCTCATCTCTCGGCCGACGATCTGCAGGGCGTCATAAAGGCAGGCCTCGGCGCAGAGTCCGCACCGATCGCACTTGGCCCGGTCGATCCGGACCGCTCCTTCCGGGTCCGCGGTGAGGGCGCCGATGGGGCAAGCCTTGAGACAAGAATGGCAGCGCGCGCACCGGCCCGGCCAATGCATGAGCTCGGGACGGGGGTCGATGCTTTCCGGGTTGTGGCACCATTGACAGCCCAGGGCGCAGCCCTTGAGGAAGAACGTGGTCCGGATGCCGGGTCCGTCGTGGATCGAGTAGCGCTTGATGTCAAAGACGCGCCCGGTCATTAGAGAAATATCCCTTTTCTAATATCTAATATATCAGATATCACAATCCATTGTCAAGCGAATTCTTGCCCTATATTCCCCTGTATTTTTGCGCTGGATTGATGTAAAACCCACTCTTGCGGCCCTTCAATCTGCGCTACGTCTGGGGGGTGACCCTTGTCTCGGCCATGGGCGGTCTCCTCTTCGGCTATGATTGGGTGGTCATCGGCGGGGCCAAGCCCTTTTACGAAACGTTCTTCGATCTCACGACGCCGTCCCAGATCGGCTGGGCCGTTTCGAGCGCTCTCATCGGCTGCCTCGCCGGCGCCCTGCTTTCGGGCGTCCTCTCCGACCGCTTCGGCCGGAAGAAGCTGCTCATCCTGGCCGCCTTCCTTTTCACCGTCACCGGAGTCCTCACGGCCCTGGCGCCGAGCTTCGCCTTCTTCGTCGCGAACCGCCTCGCCGGCGGCGTGGCCATCGGCCTCGCCTCCAACCTCTCGCCCATGTACATCGCCGAGATCTCTCCCGCCGCGATGAGGGGCCGCTTCGTCTCCGTCAACCAATTGACCATCGTCATCGGCATCCTGGCCGCCCAGCTCGTGAACTGGCTCATCGCCGAGCCCGTGCCCGCCGTCGCCTCCCGGGCCGAGATCCTGGCCTCCTGGAACGGACAGTCCGGCTGGCGCTGGATGTTCGGGGCCGAGGCCGCGCCGGCGCTCCTGTTCTTCCTCCTGATGTTCCTCGTCCCCGAGAGCCCGCGCTGGCTGGTCAAGAACGGCCGGGCCGAAGAGGCCGGCCGGGTCCTGGCCAAGGTCGGCGGCGAACCCTTCGCGGCCGGGGCCCTGGCCGACATCCGCGCCTCCCTCGACGCCGGGGAGATCGGCCGGGTCCGCTTCCGTGACTTGCTCGAGCCGGGCCTCACGAAGGTCCTTCTCATCGGCGTCGTCCTGGCCGTTTATCAGCAGTGGTGCGGCATCAACGTCATTTTCTATTACGCCCAGGAGATCTTCACCGCCGCCGGCTACGGGGTGAGCGAGGTCCTTCTCAACATCGTCGTCACCGGCACGGTCAACCTGATCTTCACCCTGGTCGCCATCCGGCTCGTCGACCGCCGGGGCCGCCGGCCGCTGATGCTGGCCGGATCGGCCGGCCTGGCCGCGATCTTCGGCCTGATCGGCGCGGGCTACGCGCTCCACAGCCGCGGACTCCACATCCTCATCCTCGTCGTCGCGGCCATGGCCCTCTACGCCCTGTCGCTCGCCCCGGTCACCTGGGTCCTGCTCTCGGAGATCTTCCCCAACCGCATCCGCGGCGCGGCCATGTCGGTCGCGACCTTCGCCCTGTGGTCGGCGTGCTTCGTGCTGACGTACACCTTCCCACACCTCAACCGGGGCCTTGGGCCGGCCGGGACGTTCTGGATCTACGCCGGCGTCAGCGTCCTGGGGTTCCTTTTCATCAAATCCCGGGTCCGCGAGACCAAGGGCCGGACGCTCGAGGAGATCGAGCGCGAGCTCGTCGGGCCGTAGTACAATGGGGGCGCCCATGGACGAGCGGGTTCCGATCGAAACGCCGTCGGCGGCGACGCCGACGTTGCGCCGTCCCGGCTGGCTCGGGCGCCTCTACGGCGAGGAATGGCGGGCCTGGCGCAAGGAGTACCGGAGGTACTTCAAGTACGCCGCCCGGGCCCTCGGCCTGGGGTTCGTCGCCGGCTATCTCTATTTCACGCTCTGGCCGGCCCAGGAGCAAAAGGCCCTCCAATTCGTCCTCCAGTCCCTCAAGGACATCCCCCTCCAGGCCTCTCCCCTGGTCCTGGCCCTGACGCTCTTCTACCACAACGCCCGCGCCTCGGCCGTGGCCCTCGCGGCCGGCGTCATCCCCTTCCTCTCGCTGCCCATCCTCGACACGCTTCTCAACGGCGGCGTCCTGGGGCTGCTCATCTCGATCTCCAAGCACCAGCATCTCCCCGTGCTCCGTCTGGTCGTGACCCAGATCCTGCCCCACGGCGTCTTCGAGCTCACGGGCGTCCTCTACGCGACGAGCGTGGGGCTGTATCTTTCGGCGGCCATGGGCCGGAAGGTCCGCGCCGCCCTTCTCAAAAAAAAGGGACCCGCCCCGGCCCCGACGGAGCGGCCGAAGGATTTCCTCGAAACGTATCCGGAGCGGGCGGCGGCCGCGGACGCCGAGAGCACGGCCCGCAACGTCCTGCGCTCGTTCGTCCTCGTCGTCCTGCCCCTCCTTCTCATCGCGGCCTTCATCGAGGGCTTCATCACCCCGAACCTCCACTGAGGGAACCATGAGATTCACGTTCGCCCACAACAACCTCAACGTCCTCGACCTTCGGAAGAGCCTGGCGTTCTACAAAGAGGCCTCGGGCTTAGAGGAGGTCCGCCGCCATGAGGCCAAGGACGGCAGCTTCATCCTCGTTTATCTCGGCGATGGCCGGACGACGCACCTGCTCGAGCTGACCTGGCTCCGCGACCGGACGGCGCGCTACGATCTCGGCGACAACGAGATCCACCTCGCCTTCAAGGTCGACGATTTCGCGGCCGCCCTGGCCAAGCACAAGGCGATGGGCGCCGTTTGCTTCGAGAACGCCTCGATGGGCATCTACTTCATCGAGGACCCGGACGGCTACTGGCTGGAGATAATACCGGAAAAGCGCTGACGCGCCCGATAAGAGGGACAGTCCCCCGTAAAGAACCCCGACTCCCCGGAATGGGGACACGTACACAGAGTACATGTCCCCGGTTGATCACTTCGTCGAGAATTTGTGGACGGTGACCGTCCGATAGGTCTGGCCCGGCCTGAGGACCGTCGACGGGAAGCCCGGACGGTTCGGCGAATCGGGGAAGTGCTGGGTCTCGAGGCAGAAAGCCGCGTGCTTCGGGTAAGCCGCGCCGCCCTTGCCGATGACCGTGCCGTCGAGGAAATTGCCCGTATAGAGCTGGATCCCGGGCTGGTCCGTCCAGATCTCCAGGACGCGGCCCGTCTCGGGCTCCTCAACGCGCGCCGCCAGGGCCAAGGCCCCTCCGCCGCTTCGCAGGACGAAGTTATGATCGTAGCCGCCCGGGACCTGGGCGATCCTCTCGCCGATCGCGTGGGGCGAGGCGAAGTCGAACGGCGTCCGAGCCACCGGCACGATCTCGCCGGTCGGGATGAGGTTCGCGGGCGAATCCACGGCCGTGATGGCGTCGGCCTCGATCTGGAGCCGGTGACCCAGGATGTCGCCCCGGCCCTGGCCTTTAAGGTTCCAGTAGGCGTGGTTGGTCAGGTTGACGACGGTCGGCTTATCCGTCGTGGCCTCGTAGCGGATCTCGAGCTCGTCCGCGTCGGTCAGCGTGTAGGTGACCGTGGCGGCGAGGTTGCCGGGGAAGCCCTCCTCCATGTCCTTGCTGAGGTAGGCGAGCTTGACCCCGTGGCCGTGCTCGGTCTTCACCGGCTCGGCCGACCAGACGACCTTGTCGAAGCCCTTGATGCCGCCGTGCAGGGTGTTGGCGTTGTTGTTCGGCCGCAGCCCGTATTCGACGCCGTCCAGCGTGAACCGGGCCTTGGCGATGCGGTTGGCGTAGCGGCCGATGATGGCCCCGAAATAGGGATGCGGGCCGAGATAGCCGGCCAGGGTGTCGAAGCCCAGGTTGACGTCGGCCCGGACGCCGTTCCGGTCGGGGACCTCGAGCGAGACGAGGATCGCGCCGTAGGTCATGATCCGAGCCCGCAGCCCATGGGCGTTGGTCAGGGTGAAGATCTCGACGGCCGTGCCGTCCGCGAGCCTCCCGAAGTGCTCTTTCTTGGTCTTCATCGTCGCTTCTCCTTGGTCGGCGGAACCCGGGCCCGGCGCGGCCGCGTCCTTCCGGCAGGTCCCGAAGCCCAGGATCCCAAGGGTCAGGAGAAAGGCCAGGCTTGCCGTCGTCGTCGGGCGTCTCATGAGGCCTCCGGCAGGGGGAATCCCCTTCATTTGTACTCCGATCGGCGGCCCAATTCAATCCGCACGACGGGAACGATTGACCCCGTCTCCTCCGTATGATATCAATGAGAAAAGCATGGTCGGTACGGTCCTCAAGCATTACCTCATCGAGACGGAGCTCGGCAAGGGCGGCATGGGGGTCGTCTACCGGGCCAGGGACACACGGCTCGGTCGCCTGGTCGCCCTCAAGATGATCACCCCCGGGCTCGTGGCCAGCCCCGAGCGGCGGGCCCGCCTCCTCCTCGAGGCCCGTTCCGCCGCCGCCGTCAGCCATCCGGCCATCGCCCAGGTCTACGACATCGACGAGGTCGACGGCCGGCTCTTCATCGCCATGGAATACGTCGACGGCCGGACGGTCACCCGCCTGCTGGCCGACGGCGAGCTCGACCTCCTGGGCGCGGTCGAGATCGCCCTCCAGGTCGCCGAGGGCCTGGCCAAGGCCCATGACGCGGGCATCCTGCACCGCGACATCAAGTCCGACAACATCATGGTCACCCGCGACGGCCACGCCAAGCTGCTCGACTTCGGGCTGGCCAAGCTCGTCGAGCCCATTTCCGACGAGCCGCTCGCGCCCGGCGAGCTGTCGAGGACCCTGACCCGGGGCCGGGTCCAGACGATCCCCGGCGCGGTCATGGGCACGCTGAGCTACATGAGCCCCGAGCAGGCCCGGGGCAAGGAGCTCGACCGCCGCAGCGACATCTTCTCCCTGGGCATCGTCCTCTACGAGATGGTCACTTCGGAGCTCCCGTTCAAGGGCGAGACGCCGCTCGACACCATGCACGCCATCGCCTACGAGGAGGCCCGGCCGGTGACGCTCATCCGGCGGAACCTGACGCCCGAGCTCCACCGCATCGTCTTCCGGTGCCTCCGCAAGAATCCCGACGACCGCTATCCCGACGCCCATGCCCTGGCCGCCGACCTGCGCCGGCTGAAGCACGACCTCGAGACGGGGACGACGACGAAGCTTCCCGCCGGCGAGCGGCTGCGCGGCTGGTTCGAGAGGTTCAAGGTCTCCTTCCCCAGCGGCACGAGGGGCATGATCATCCTCCTCGGCGGCATCCTTCTCGCCGTGCTGCTCGTGGCCGTGAGATTCAACTGGGGCGGCCTCATCGGCCCGGCCTTCATCGGGCTCTTCGTCTACCGGTTCGCGCGCAACCGGAAGCGGCGCCTCGTCGCCGCCTTCGCCCGGAAGCTCGGCAAGTTCCCCGAGGTGCGGCTGGTCACGGTGCGGGACGACCGGCTCACGGTCGTCGTGGACAAGGCCCCGGCCAAGGTCTACCTCCGCATCAACGCCCTGCTCGACGATCTCAACCGGAACCTGTTCTTCGGGAAGGACCTCAAGGGCGAGATCCGTGCGGAAGTCTCCGAGCCCGAGGCCCGGGCGATGATGACGCAGATCGGCGTCGTCTATGCCCGCGAGGACGCCGCGGCCCGAGGCGCCGGAAAGCCGGCCGGCGCCTGATCCTCCGGGCTCATCCCCATCTCGTCCGCAGCCGGGCGAGCTCCGTCCCCGAGGCGGCGTTGAGGATCTGGTGCAGAAAGACGGGCCCGGCGCCGGTTCCGGGGACGGCCTGAACGACGGACAGGACCTCGTCCCCGTAGAAGGCCTCGGCCCGGTAGGAGACTTCGAGCTCCAGCGGTCGGCTCTTGAGCAGGACCTCCGGCGGAACGCCCTCGAGGGCCCACTCGACGTAGACCGCGTTGTTGACGTGCCGGTTCCAGTCGAGGTGCCCCGATTCGACCCGGAAGCGGAGCTCGCGGTCCCGGGCCGCGGGGACCGGCAGCGAGGCGAAAGGATCCTCGAGGGCGCGGCGCTCGACCGCGTAGGGGACGTCGATCGCGGCCTCGACCTTGACCGGCTGCTTGCGCTCGAGATCGATGATCATCCAGGAGCTCGTGGCCGCCAGGACCGGTCCGCCGCCCGCGTCGGCGACCTCGAAGTCGCGGGTGGCGAAGTAGCCGCCCTTGCCCGAGGGCCAGGTCGTGACCTCGAGCCGCTCGCCGATGGCCGGGTAGCGATGGACGAGGACATGATAGCGCGACAGGACCCAGGTCAGGCCGCGCCGGACGAGGTCCGGGACCGAGAGCCCCAGGCTCGCGGCGTGCTCGCCGGCCGAGTCCTGGAGGTAGTTGAGCAGGCTCACGGTCTTGGCCAGCCCCCGGGCGTCGGTCTCGTAGGTGTGGACGGCGAACTCTTTGCGGAGGACGAGATCGGGCATGGCGCGCGCACCCCTCCCGCTACACGATCCGGCGGAGCTCGCCGAGAAGCCGGTCGATCTGCTCCGGCGTGTGCTCCGAGAAGATGGAGGCCCTCAGGACGCCTCCCGCCGGCGCGCCGACATAGGTCGAAAGCGCGATGACGATGCCCCGGTCGAAAAGCTCGGCCTGGACCCGCTTCATGTCCTGGGCCGATCTCAAGGCCCAGGTGACGATGGGCACCGGGTTGTCGTTCGTCTCGAAGCCGAGCCGGCGCAGGCCGGACTTGGCCCGGGCGACGTTGCGGCGCAGCCGCTCGCGCCGCTCCGGCTCCCGCAGGACGATCTCCAGGCCCTTGATCGAGGCGGCCATGGCCGGCGTCGGGCTGGGCGTCGCGCCGGGATAAGCGCCGCAGGTCGCCTTGATGTGGGCGATGAAGGCCTTGGAGGCAGGGATGAAGCCGCCGTGACCGCCGAAGGCCTTGCTCATGGTCCCGGCGAAGAAGCAGCGGTCGGATCGGACGCCGAAGTGCTCATAGGTGCCCCGGCCGTTAGGGCCCAGGACGCCGACGGCGTGGGAGTCGTCGAGGCAGAGGTAGCCCTGATAGGGCTCGAGGACCTCAAGGATCCCGGGGACCGGGGCGATGAGCCCGAAGGTCGGGAAGATGCCGTCGGTCATGACCAGGGGGACGTCGCCGGCCTTGAGGTTTCGCTTGAGCTCCCGGGCCAGGTCCTCCGGGTCGCGGTGCTTGAAGGTGAAGACGGGCTTGAGGGCGGAATAGACGGCGTCGCGGATGCTGAAGTGGGCCGTCTCGTCGATGAAGATGGCCCCGACGCGGGCCTTGAGGGCCTGGACGAGGAAGAGGTTGTCGAGGTAGCCGGAGACGAAGTGGATCGAGTCCTCGGTCCCGAAATAGCCGGCGAGCTTGCGCTCGAGCTCGAGCTGGACGGGCGTGTTGCCGAATCCGGTCCGCGAGGTCGCGCTGTGGAGGCCGTACTTGCGGAAAGCGGCGATGCCGGCGGCCACGACCTCCGGATGCCCGTGGAGGGCGAAATACCCGGTGCCCCCGAAATAGAGGCAGCGCCGGCCGTTGAGCACGGTCTCGGGTCCCGGGGCGCTCTCCATGACGAAGCCTCCCGGCGGGAGCCCGCCCTCTCCGGCGGACGATCCCTCGTCGGCGAAAAGGCGGCCCAGGGCGGGGTTCAGGGCCAGGACGGCGGCCAGGGACTTGGCCAGGAATTCGCGCCGGCCCGGCAGGGATCCATTCTCCGGTGCTTGATGCTCGCGGTCCATGGTCATCCTCCTCTGAAGGATCGACCCCGGCCGGCGCCCCGGATGGTCGGGATGCGGCGGCCGTCAAGGCCGATGTATTCACCGAACAGATCGACGGTCAGGCAGGAGTGGACGGGCAGGACGAAAAGAACGTCGCCCGCCTTGATCCTCTCGAGCTCGCGCGTCGTCGTGCGGATGATGCCGTGCTCCTGCGAAAGCCACGCGACGAGCGTTCCGGGCATGACCGGGCCCCAGCCCCGGCCTCGGGGCCGGCAGACGCGGCCGTAGAACGGGCCGGCCCCGCGCGCCGTGAACGATTCCTTGGACAGGTGGACGGCCCCGCCGTAGATGACGACCTCGTTCCGGGCCGGGTGCGCGGCCACGACCGGACAGGCGACGGCCGCGGCGATGTCCGTCTCGCGGCAGGTCCCGAGCTCGAGCTGCATGGCGTCGAAGAGGACGAAGTTGCCGGGACGGATCTCGTCCGCGCCGTCGAAATCGTCCAGCCGGGTGCAGGACGGGGTGTCGCCGACCGAGATCTCGAGGCCGTGGAATCCCGCCGCGGCCAGGACGTCCCGGGCGCGACGCATCTTGCGCATGGCCTCGGCGTGGACCCGGGCCAAGGCGGAAAGGGTCCGGGCCGCGTAGGTCCGGCCATTGTGGGTCAGGAGGCCGCGCAGGCGGAGTCGCGGCCGGCGGGCGGCCTCCCGGCAGGTCCGGACGAGGAGCCCGCGATCGCCCCAATCGATCCCGGCCCGGTGGCAGCCGACGTCGACCTTGACCCAGAGATCGACCGGCCGGGCCAGGGCCCGATCGAGCCTCGCCAGGATATCGGGCGATTCGACGAGAAGCCCGAGGCGGCAGCGGGAGGCCAGGCGGGCCAGGCCGTCGGCCTCGAGGACGTTGACCGGGAAGGCGATGAGGATATCGCGCCAGCCGTCGGCCGCGAAATACTCGGCCATTTCGAGCGAGGAGACAGTGACGGCCTCGACGCCGAACTCGCGGAATATCCGCCCGATCTCGCGCGACTGGTGGGTCTTGAAATGCGGACGGAAGCGGACCCCGCGGCGGCGGGCCCGCCCGGCCATACGGGCGATGTTCCGGCGGGCCCGGTCCTCGTCGATGACGAGCGTCGGCCTGGCGAACCTCATCGCGGGCGGTCAGATGGCCTTTTCTTGGAAGACGAAGGTGTACTCGACCTTGCACTCGTAGTTGGTGGAGGTCATCTGGACCTCCTCGGGGTTCTGTTTCCCGATGCAGAGGCGATAGGTCTTGCCCGGCTCGTAACTCATGCCCTTGGAGGGTTTCATGGTCACGAGATAGGGCTGGTTGCCGGCCCGGACGACGGAGAACCAGCCCTGGGCGACGGGCGTGTTGCCGTCGAGGACGAGGTGATACATCTGCCGGACGTCGAACTCGATGCGGACCGAGAACGTGATCTCGGCGGCGGACGCCCGGACGACGTGGATGAACCCTTCGGAGGCCATCTGGCCGTGGAAGTAATTCATCTGCGGATTGGAGCGGTAAGTCGCCGAGCAGGCGGCCAGAAGGATGAGCCCGGCCGCGAGGGCCATGATTCGCGTCATACGCATGGCATGCCTCCTTTGGGCGGGACGGGCTCGCGGATGAGGACGCGCGAGCCGGTCCGGATGGATTCGAAGCAGGCGTCGATGGCCCGCATATTCAGCCAGGCGTCGGAGGCGGGATAGTGGAGCGCTGTGCTCCCGAGGACGGCCTCGCCGAAATCGTCGACCATGGCCGTGAACATGTCGGCCTTGGGAATGGGCACGGATTCGGCGGCGTCGCCGCGGACGATCTCGACCGCGACATCGAAGTCCTTGGCCGAGAAGGCCCGGGCGAGACGGAGGGCGCCCTCCGAGCCGACGACGAGGAGGCGGCTCTGGAACTGGGCCTCGAAGCTCGCTTCGCACTGGGCGAACCGGCCGCCGGGGAACTCGAGCAGTGCCTCGGTCGTCAGGTCGACGCCGGTCGCCGCGTCGACGCGGGCCGCGGCGGTCGCGGCGTACGGCTCGGCGGAGAGGACGAGGCGGGCGACACTGATCGCGTAGCAGCCGACGTCGTAGAGGGCGCCGCCCCCCTGCTCCGGGGACCAGCGGTAGTTCCCGGGATCGCGATGGAAGCGGAAGGTGAAGGCCGAGTGGACCGCGCGCGGCTCGCCGATCGTCCCCGCCCGGAGGAGCTCGAGCGTCTTGTCCATCTGCGGGTGGAACTTGTACATGAAGCCTTCCATGAGCCGGACGCCGTTCGCCTCGGCCGCCTCGATCATGGATCGGGCCTCGGCCGCGTCGAGGGCCATCGGCTTCTCGCAGAGGACATGCTTGCCGGCGCGCAGGGCCCGGATCGACCATTCGGCGTGGAGATCGTTGGGCAGCGGGTTGTAGACGGCGTCGATGTCCGGGGCGGCGACGAGCTCCTCGTAGCTCCGGTGGGACTTCGGAAAGCCGAAACGACGGGCCCAGCCGGCGGCCCGGGCCTCGTCGCGCGAGGCGATGCCGGCCAGAACGCCGCTCCGGGACTTGAGGACGGCCGGGATAAAGGCCCTTTCGGCGATGCCGGCGCACCCGAGGATGCCCCATCTAACCTTCTGAGGCTCGCTCACCGTCTTTCCTTCGCCCCTTCATCTTAAGCCAACGGGGGCTCCGGGTGCAATCAGGCTGGAATCCCAAGATCACGCCGAAATTCGGAAATGAGTATTGTGTCCCCGATTTAGACCTTCGTCAGCTTCTTGACGAAGGCCGGATCGACGTCGCAGCCGAGGCCGGGCTTCTCGGGCAGGGTCAGCGTCCCCGCCTGGATCTGGATGCCGTCGATGACCGGATCGATGGTCTGGTCGGCGGACCCGTCGAGATCGGCATAGACGATGTTGGCCTGTGAAGCGACGACGTGGGCCGCCGCGGTCAGGGCCAGCCGGGTGTCGAGCATGCAGCCGACCATGCAGCGGATGTTGGCCGCGTCGGCGATATGGGCGATGCGGATCGAGTTGAGCATGCCGCCGGCCTTCATGAGCTTGATGTTGAAGGTGTCGCAGGCCTCGGCCCGGATGAGCTTGATGGCGTCGGACGGCCCGAAGAGGGCCTCGTCGGCCATGATGGCGATCGGGCTCTGCTCGCGGATGGCCCGGAGCCCGGCCGTGTCCGAGGCGACCACGGGCTGCTCGCAAAACTGGATCGCGAGAGGGGCCATCTTCTTCAGGCCGTAGATCGCCTGGGGCACGGTCCAGCCCTGGTTGGCGTCGATGCGGATGTTCACCTTGGGGCCGACGGCCTGGCGGATGGCCTCGATATGGGCATAATCCTCGTCGGGGTCGAGGCCGACCTTGACCTTGAGGGTCTTGTAGCCCCTGTCGGCGTGTCCCTTGGCCTCGTTCCTCATGTTCTCGAGGGTGTCGAGGCCGGTCGTGATGTCGGTCTCGAAGACGTTCTTCGTGCCGCCGAGGAGCCGGAAGAGGGGCAGGCCGGCGACTTTGCCCAGGATGTCGAAGAGGGCCATGTCGAAGGCGGCCACGGCGCTCGGATTGGAGTGGACGATGGGACCGACGAGGCGAATCAGGTCGTCGACGGCCAAGGGATCCTTGCCGATGATCATGTCGCGGATGGCCTTGGACGCGGCGACGTTCGTGGCCTGGGTCTCTCCGGTGATGGGCGGGAAGGGGCAGGCCTCGCCGACGCCGGTGACGCCCTGGTCGGTCAGGATGCGGACAAGGACGTCGTTGGCGGCCGTCATCTCGCCGATGGCGATGCGGAAAGGCGAGATGAGCGGGATGTCGTAGAGGAAGATCTCGACGCCGGTGATCTTGAGCTTCTTCGCCGCCGCGCGGGCGGTGGAGAGCGCTTGCGAGGGCAGGGCGTAGGCCTTCGAGCCGGCGGCCAGGGCGCCGAGGCCGAGCATCTTCAGGAAACCTTGGCGGGTCAGGCTCATGGGACCTCCTCGATCGTCGGGTCGATGCCGCCCCATTCTATATGGGGGCCGGCCGGTTTGACAAGACCGAGCCTATTTCAGGCGCGCGGCGGGGTAATCGTTGCTGTCCCGCCAGATGAGGCCGGTGACGTTCCCGCCGGCGTCTTTCTCGAAAATGATCGTGGCCCAGAAGGACCGGTCCAGGAACGAGCCCGGGGCGACCGGGGTGAGGGCTGTCGCGTAGGATTCGCTCCAGACGAGCTCGAGGCCGCCGCCCCGTGCCCGGACTGCGACCTCCGCGTTCGTCCGATAGAAGCCGGGGCCGAACCTGTAGCGGCCTTCGTCGGCCCGGAGGGAAGCCGCGTCCGGCGTGAATCCCCGCTCCAGGGCCAAGGGCGCGTACGGGCCGCCGAACAAGATGGCTCGCAATCCTCCAATGGCGATCCCGGGCACAGGAGCATAGTTGTTGCTGAGGATGATGATGCAGGCGTCATCGTCGGGATAGCGCTCGAAGTACGACGTGTAGCCGGGGCTTCGGCCGCTGAAGCGGAGGACCCTGCGCCCCGACCGCTCGCCGATAAACCAGCCGTAGCCGGCGCCGGCGACATGGTCCTTGAACATCTGGGCGAGGGAATCAGCCCGGAGCAGGCTTCCCTGTGAGAGAGCCCGGTCCCATTTGTACAGATCCTCGACCGTCGAATAGAGCGAGCCGTTCCCTGTCTTGATCGTCCAGTCGAGGAAAGGCGCCCGCTCGAGGTCCCAGATCCCGGCGGGTCCATAGCCCGCGGCCAGGTCCTTGACGATCACCGAGTCCCGGCCCCGATGGCCGGTGTCGCGCATTTCGAGGGGGGCGAAGATGTTCTGGTCGAGGAAATCGCCGTAGCTTTGTCCCGAGACAACTTCGATAACGCCGGCCAGCAGGTTGTAGTTCGAGTTGCTGTATTCATAACGGGCCCCGGGCCCGAAGCGGAGCGGCTTGTCTTTAAAGAGGGCGATCGTCTGCGCGAGCGTGTGGGGGAAACGTGACTCCCGGTCATATTCCGGGAAGTCGTTGACGTTGGGGATGCCCGAGGTGTGGGTCAAGAGATTGTGGAGGGTGATCCGGTCTCCGGCCTGGTAATCCGGCAGGAACCGCGACAGGGGGTCGCGGACGTCGAGCAGGCCGCGCTCCTGGAGAAGGAGGATGGCGGCCGCGGTGAAGCTCTTGGAAAGGGAAGCGATCTGGAACTTCGTGCGAGAGGTCGCGGGGACGTCGAACTCCCGGCTGGCCAGGACGTAGCCTTTGGCAAGAAGGACGTGACCTCTCCGGGCGATAAGGACGGCCCCGCTGAAGCCGCCGGCGTCGATGAATGGCTGGAGATAGGCGTCGACCTTGTGGACGAGCCCGGACGCCTGGCCTGAGGGACCGGGGCCCGAGCAGGCCACGAGCGAGATCACGGCTAACAAGAGCCCGGCGCCTATCTTCATGGCACGCTCCTGACCAGCAGCCCGGGAGGGGGCGAACGGTTTCCTATTCTATGAGCAGGACGACCGGCTTGACAAGGGGCCAGCCTCCCATGCGAAGGCGCGTGAGCTTTGAGTCAGGCCCGTTCTATCCGATCAAGCGGGCCGTCAGCGCAGGGGGGCGGGCTCCCGCCGGCCGCGGGATAGCGAGGCGAAGACGCCGACAAAGCAGAGCGCGGCGTAGAAGACGAAGGCGACGTGCGTGCTGCGGAGGAAGAGAGGATAGAGGCCGGGCTCGATCCCGGACCGGCCCATGATCAGGGCGAAGATCATCATCGTCAGGCCGGCGCTCAGCATCTGGCCGGTCAGGCGCATGGTCCCCAGGGTGGCCGAGGCGAGGCCGAGCTCGCGCGTCTCGACCGAGGACATGACGGCGTTGGTGTTGGGCGACGAAAAGAGACCGAAGCCGAGGCCGAGGCAGGCCAGGCTGGCGACGATGTAAGCGAAGCTCGTCTCCGGACGCAGGAAGGCGAAGAGGAGGAGGCCGGCCGCCGACAGGGCCATGCCCAGGGATGCGATCAGGCGGGGCTCGGACCGGTCGGAGAGCCGGCCGGCGAAGGGCGAGGTGACGGCCATGACGACGGGCTGGGCGATGAGGACCAGCCCGGCCTTATAAGGAGGCAGGCCTTTGATGTACTGGAGATAGAGGCTCGCGAGAAAGGCCACGGCCGCGGTGGCGCAGTAGTTCAGGAGGGCGGCCAGGTTCGAGAAGGCGAAGATGCGGTTGACGCGAAAAAGGCGGATATCCAGGACGGGCGAGGGAACGCGCCCTTCGAGGATGACGAAAGCGGTCAAGGCCAGGAGGCCGGCCGCGGCGAAGCCGAGACCCAGCGGCGCAGGCAGACGGGAGAGGCCGAAGATGAGGGCCACGAGGCCGAGGCCGAAGAGCACGGCCCCGGGGACGTCGAATCCCTCGCCGCGGGCCTCGGCCCACTCGCCCTTGAGCCGCGTCGTGGCGAGGATTAGGCCGGTCGCGGCGATGGGGATGGTCACGAGAAAGACGGCCCTCCAGCCGGCCGCGTGGACGATGAAGCCGCCGAGGACGGGCCCGAGCGAGAGGCCGGTGTAGACGGCGGCCGTGTTGAGCCCGAGGGCCCGGCCGCGGGCTCCGGGCGGGTGGACCGAGGTCAGGATGGCCACGCCCGTGCCGAAGATCATGGCCCCGCCGAGGCCCTGAACGGCCCGGGCCAGGATGAGCAGGAACGCGGAGGGCGCGAGCGCGCCGATCGTCGCCCCGCAGATGTCGAAGCCGAGGCCCAGGGCGAAGATACGCTTGCGGCCGGTGATGTCGGCCAGGCGCCCGAGCGGAACGAGGAACATGGCCGCCGTCATGGTGTAGGCCGTCAGGACCCAGCCGAGCATGACGGCGCTCAGGCCGAACTCCTTGCCGATGAGGGGCATGGCCACGTTCATGCTCGAGGCCATGAAGGGCGTCAGGAACGAGGACACCATCGAGACGGTGAGGGCCGTCCGCCGCAAGGACCGGTCGGCGGCGATCATCGGGGGCGGCACGGCCATGGCCCGGCCATTATACCGGAAGGTACCGGGTTTACGCATTACGCAGCATGCAAAACCGGGGACACGTACACAGAGCACACGGCCCCAATCCGGTAATGCGTAAACCCGGTACCTTCTTATTACCGGCGGAGGAAGCGGCGCAGATAGTCCAGGGTCTCGCTGAGGCCTAGGGCGAAGGAGACGGCGAAGAAGACGGCCAGTCCGGCGATCCCGGAGACGACGAGGCTACTCAGGGTGCCCCAGAGCGAGAGGCCCAGTTGCGTGGCCATGAGCCGGTTCACGAGCCAGGCCGCTCCCCCTCCGGCGGCTGAGGCGATCGTGAGCCGCGCGCCGTAGGAGGCGAGGGCGCCGAGGTCCGTCGTCCCGACCTTGCGCGGCAGCAGCGCGTAGAGGACGGCCACGTTGAGGATGGCCGCGAGCGACGTCGAGAGCGGGAAGGCCAGATAGCCCACGACCCACATCAGGGAGAGGTTGAGGACGATGTTGAGGCCGATCGAGGCGAAGCTCGCGTACATCGGCGTCTTGGCGTCCTTGTAGGCGTAAAAGACCGCGGCCACGTTCCGCAGGGCCGAGCTGAACGGGATGCCGGCGGCGTAGAGGACGAGCGCGGCGGCCGTGGCCAGGGTGTCCGCGGCCATGAAATGGCCCCGTTCGTAGATGGCCCGGGTGACCGGGACGGCCAGGCCGCAGATGAGGGCCGACGTCGGCACGGTCAGGAAGAGGACCATTTTGAGCGAGTCCGAAAGGGTGGATTTGACCGCGGCGACGTCGTTCTCGAGGACGAGCTTGGAGAGCGAGGGCAGGGCGACCGTCCCCACGGCGATGCCGAAGAGCCCCAGCGGCAGGTGCATGATGCGGAAGGCGTAGTTGAGCCAGCTGACGCTGCCCTGGGCCAGGGGCGTGACCAGGATGGTATTGACCAGGACGTTGATGCGCGTCCCGGCGAGGCCGATCGCCACCGGGATGAAGAGGGCCATGACCCGCCGGAACTGGGGGTCGCGGAAGCTCAGGACCGGGCTCCAGCGGAAGCCCTTGCGCCTGAGGAGCGGCGTCTGGACGAGGAACTGCATCAGCCCCCCGAGCAGGACGCCGATGGCCATGCCGAACATCGGCTCCCGGCCCCTGGCCACGTACCAGCCGTAGGTCAGGACGGGAAAGAGGATGGAGAAGAGATTGAAGAGCGCCGGGGCCACGGACGGGACGAAGAAGGACCGCTCCGTGTTCAGGTAGCTCATGGCCCAGGCGGCCAGGCTGACGAAGAGCAGGAAGGGGAAGAGGACGGCGGTCAGCTGGGCGGTCAGCTCGATCTTGCCCGGCACGCGGCCGAAGCCGAAGGCGATGGCCTTGGCCAGGGCCGGGGCGAAGAGCAGCCCGGCGAGCGACACGGCCCCCGTCACGACGAAGAGGACGTTGAAGATGTTCGAGGCCAGCCGGTTCTCGGCCTCTTTCGTCTTGGCCTTCTCCGCCGTCAGGACGGGCACGAAGGCGGCGGAGAGGGCCGTCTCGGCGAACAGGTCGCGCAGCAGGTTCGGCACGCGGAAGGCCACGTTGAAGGCGTCCGTGGCCAGCCCGACCCCGAAGAGGTGGGCGAAGACCATCTCCCGGACGAGGCCCATGACCCGGCTGAAGGCCGTGCCGATGGTGAACGACCGGACCCCCCTCGAGATGTCCTCCATGGTCCTGCCATTATTCGACAATTGAGGCCGGGATGGCAAGGCTTATTCCGGGCCGGACGGCCTTGACGCGGCCGTTCCTTCTCCCTATACTCGAACGCACCGGCGGGTTCCCCGCAGCCAGAGCCGAAGGGCAATGAGATGAAAGCGGATCCTTCGTCATTCCAGGGAGAAGCGCTCTTCAAGGCCGTCCTGAACACCGTCAGCGACGCCATCACGGTCATCGACAGGGACCTGACGGTCGTCTTCCAGAACGAGCCCGTCCGGAGGCTCTATGGGGACCGGGTCGGCGAGACGTGCTATGAGGCCTATCGCGGGCGCCGGGAGCCCTGCGAGAATTGCATCATCCTCGACGTCATCAAGGACGGAAAGCCCAAGAGCGCTCTGCGGGACATCCAATTGCCGAATGGGAACATCCTCTGGATGGAGGTCCTGGCGGGGCCCTATAAAGACCCGGAGGGCCGTATCATCGGCGCCATCGAGGTCCATCGCAACGTGACGGAGCAGATGCGGCTCTCGGAGACCTGCGTGACCCTCCGCCGGGAGATCGAGCGCCAGGCCCAGTTCCACAATATCATCACCCAGTCGAAGAGGATGAAGGCCGTCTTTCGCCTCATCGAGCGGGTGGCCTCGACGACGAGCTCGGTCCTGATCACCGGGGAGTCCGGGACGGGAAAGGAGCTCATCGCCCGGGCCATCGTCTTCAATTCGGGCCGGAAAGACAAGCCCTATCTGACGATCAATTGCGGGGCCATCCCGGAAAACCTGGTGGAGTCGGAGCTGTTCGGCCACGTCCGCGGGGCTTTCACGGGGGCCGTCAGGGACCATCAGGGCCTCCTCGAGGTGGCCGACGGGGGGACGCTTTTTCTCGACGAGGTCGGAGAGATCCCCCCGGCGGCGCAGGTCAAGCTGCTTCGCTTCCTCCAGGAGGGAGAGAGCCGGCGGGTAGGCGATACCAAGGTCAGGAAGTTCGATGTCCGGATCGTCGCCGCCACGAACCGGGATCTCGAAGAGGCCGTCCGGGAAGGATCGTTCCGCGAGGACCTCTTCTTCCGCCTGAACGTCATCCCCGTCTTCCTGCCTCCGCTCCGCGACAGGCGGGAGGACATCCCTCCGCTCGCCGCCCACCTTCTCCAGCGACTCTGCGACGCGCATTCGCGCAACGTCACCGGGCTCTCGCCGGAGGCCCTCCGGGCGTTCATGAATTACCATTGGCCGGGGAATGTCAGGGAGATGGAGAACGTCATCGAATACGCCCTGCATCTCACCGACGAGGGGAAACCCATCCGCCCGGAACAGCTTCCCCCCAAGTTGTTCGCGACAGCCGACGCTCCGTCGAGCCCCGCGGGCTGCGTCTCCATCGAGGAATACACGAAGCAGGCCATCGTCATGCTGCAGAAGGACCACTCGGAAGAGCAGATCGCCGAGATCCTCGGGATGAGCCGGAAGAGCCTTTGGGAGAAGCGGAAGCGCTGGAACCTCCAGAAGCCGGCTAAGAACGCCTAATCGCCCCATGTTACCGATGGTAATACGGGCCTTCTGAAGATTACCCTCGGTAACAGAATCGGCCTTCAACGACTTTTCTGAGCGCCATCTCGCGGGCCTCCTTCCCCATTGATATCAACATCTTGCAGTCTGCCTTCTCCTGCGGATGTCTTTGGCATGCTTTCCGCAAATTAGACGGACGAAGATCGAAAAGGAGAGATCAGGAAATGAAAGAAGACAAAGAAGGCCAGCCTCAGCAGAAGCCGTTCAGCACCTGCTTGGAGGGCTCGCCCTGCGCGGAGATGATGCAGAGGATCTTCGGCGGACAAGGGTGCGGGTCCCTCTGCGAAGAGATGATGAGGTCTTTCATGAAGACCGGCCATGAAGGCAAGGAAGAGCCTAAAGACGATCAAAAGAAGGAGGAGAAATGATCACGTCGATCATGAAGGTCCACAAGTGCGCCAATTGCGCGATCCGGTGCCAGGCCTCGAGGAAGCCCCGCTCGCTCTTCGCGCGCATCCATCGCTGGCACGCGACCTGGTGGCCCGGCTGGAAGCTCTACCAAGCGGAGCTCGGCGCTCGGGCCGCCAAGGCCATGCCGAGGGCCCGAGGGACGGCGGGAGCTTGAGGTCGATCAAGATAGGAGGAATCGGGATGAACACGACCATGAAGGAAAACGGCCGGCGCTTCGATGAGATCGCCATGGCTTTGGCTCTGATCATGACCGGAGCTTTGTGGCTGGCTCCCGCCGGACTTCTGCCCGAAGGGACTTGGCTGGCCGGGGCCGGAACGATCCTGCTCGGGCTCAACGCCGCGCGATACGTCCGCAGGATCAAGGCCAGCGGCTTCGGCGTCAGCGTGGGCCTGGTCGCGCTGGCCGCGGGCATCGGCCGCATCGCCGGCCGGGACCTTCCCTTTGTGCCCGCGCTGCTGATCGTCCTCGGGGTTGCCCTGGTCATCAAGGCCGCGACCGCCAGAGGAAAGAGCGAAGGCGCACCCGGCGCCCTGTGACGGCATGGAGCCTTCATCATGAACGCCATGGATCCCAGAATAGCCGGGGCCGTCATCCTGGCCTCATCCACGGCGTTCCTCGTCGTCAAACGATGGACGACGGGCTCCTTCCTGAAAGGCCGCCCGGAAGGGGGATTTCTCCTGTGGTTCACTCACCTCCTCAACCTCTTCCTTCTGGTGGCCGTGAACCCCGCCGTGGCCATCCTGCTCGCGGCCCGGAGGTTCGAGAGGCTCGACCCGACCATCATGGACCCGGGGGAGACTCCGCTGCATCTCGGCCTCGAGATGGGCGGGCTCTTGCTCTACCTGGCCGGGACCTGCCTGATGGGCTGGGCCCTCGTGACGATGCGGGGACGCTTCCGGGTCATGGGCACGGATCCCCGGCCGACGGACGGGTTGCTCGTGTCCGGACCCTATGGCCTCGTGAGGCACCCGATGTATGCGTCGGTCCTGGCCCTTTCCTTGGGGCTGGCCCTCTTGACTCAGTCGTTGGCGCTGTTCGCGCTCTTCGGAGTCCATGCGGGCGCGATCCTGGGCCTGATCGCCATCGAGGAAGAGGGGTTGCGGCGCGCGCATGGCGAGCGATTCGCGGCCTATCGAAGCCGGGTCAAGAAGCTCGTCCCGCTCTTCTATTAGGGAGACCCGAAGATGGACAACGACCGAGAAGCGGCGTTTTCCGAGCTCGAAGCATCCGTCGGCCTGGCCCTCGAAACCTATGCCAACGTTCACCGGGGGACCGGATACAACTCGATGGCTTCGACCCTTCTTTACGAGCGGGCCCGGGACCTGGTGCTGAGAGCCTGCGGCCTCGACGGACGCCGGTACACGGTCGTCTTCTGCACTCCGGCCCGGGCCGCGGCCCTCGAAGCCGCGATCCTTCCCGGCCGCCCGGTCGTCCTTTCGAGCCGGGACCTCGGCCTTCCGCTCGGCCTCCGGGCCGTGATCGTCAGGTCCCGCGCGCTCCGGAAGGCCGCTCCGCCCGAGACGGGCGGGGGCACGGTGAGGATGGTCTCGCGCCGGTCAGTCGTCCGGGAAGCCGCGCCAGACCGCTTCGAGGCCGGGACCCCTTCCGTCATCAACGCCGTCGCCTTCGCCCGGGCCCTCGAGCTCGTCCGGCGCTTCGGCATCAGGGCCTTTGCCCCAGGCCCGGGGGAAGCGGCAACGCCGCTCCAGATCCTGCACGGGGACGATCTTGGCGAATTCTCGGGCCGTGAGCTATTGCGCCGGCTCCGGCGGACGACCATCGGACTTCACCGTCCCGTGCCGACGGACGGCGGTTTCTCGCCGTACCTCCATGCCGACAACGCCGCGAGCACGCCGACCTTTCAGGCCGTGTGGAACGCGGCGCGTCAGACCTGGAGGCTGCCGGAGGACCGGCGGGCCGAGCTCGTGTCCGCCGTCCGGGGCCAGTGCGCCGGGTTCTTCGGCGCGCCGGCCGACCTCTACGAGGTGATCTTCACCTCGAACACGACGGAAGCCGTCAACATCGCGGCCGACGCGCTCGTCCGGAAGCCAGCCCCGGCCCAGGGCTTCGAAGGCGAGACGGTGGTCCTCGATACCCTCGCCGAGCACAATTCGAATGAGCTCCCCTGGCGGTTCGCCGAGGGCGTCACGGTGATCCGCACGCCCGTCGATGACGAGGGCTTCCCGGACTTGAAAGAAATGGAGCGGCTTCTTCAGGAATACAACGGCGACCGGGCCCACGGGCGGAAGCGGATCCGCGTCGTGGCCGTGAGCGGCGCCTCGAACGTCCTCGGCGCGTGCCCCGATCTCGCCGGGATCGCCCGGATCGCTCACCGCCATCGAGCGCTGGTGTTCGTGGACGCGGCCCAGCTCGCCGGCCACCGGGCCATCCGCATGGCGGCCGATGATCTCGACGGGCTGGCCTTCTCGGGCCACAAGATGTATGCCCCGTTCGGCGCGGGAGGCCTGATCCTGAGGAAGGGGCTCTGGCCCGCGGGGGACGCGGCGCTCGAAGCGGCGCGGGAGTCCGGGGAAGAGAATGTGACCGGTATCGCGGCCCTGGGCAAGGCCATCGATCTCCTTGAACGGATCGGGATGGACGTCGTTCGGGACGAGGAGATGAGGCTGACCCGGACGGCCTTGAAGGAGCTGTCCGCCGTGCCGGGTCTCCGCCTCTACGGGGTCTCGGATCCCGGCTCGCCTCGCCTGGCCCGGAGGCTCGGCGTCATCAGCTTCGAATTGGAAAACGTACCCCACAACCTCGCTGCCATGGAGCTGGCCGAGACGGCCGGGATCGGGGTCCGGACGGGGTGCTTTTGCGCCCACCTTCTCGTCAAACGGCTCATGCGCATCCATCCGGCGAGAGAGGTCCTGGCGGATCTGGGCTTGAAGCTCTTCCCGGGGATCACGAAGTCCCTTCTGCCCGGGCTGATCAGGGTCAGCTTCGGCCTCGCAAACGACGAAGCCGACGTCCTTCGCCTGAGCCTGGCTCTCGAAAAGATCGCCGCCCGGCGCCGGCCCCTTGTCGCGCGCCTCCTGGCCAGGACCCATAACGCGGCGCCGGCCGGGCCGGACACGGGAACCCGCAGGCGCCTGCGAGAGGCCGTGGAACGAGAAGCGTCGTCCGTCTATGGCACGGCCCCGGCCGGACCCGCGGAGGACCGTCAGCGGCCTTCGGCCCTTTCGGACTGGGTCCCGTCGAGGGACATGGCTCTTTGGCGGCGGCCGTGCTGCCGGAAACTCTGAACGGAGAGGAGAACCTCATGAGGATCAAGAAGAACGTCGGCCGGCTCGACCGGAGCCTGAGGATCGCCGGTGGCTCGGCCATCCTCGCAGCCTGGCCCTTCTTCCTGAGGGGCAACTACCTTCTTCTGGGCATCGGCGTGGGCTTGCTGGCGATCGGGCTCGTCGGGTTCTGTCCGCTTTATGTCCCGTTCAAGATCTCGACCCGCAAGCGGCCTTGAGGGGCGTGAAACGGCCGATGGGACGCCGGTTCAGCGCGGACCGGAAAGGTCCGGCGAAGCGCCCGCCGGGAAGTACCGGCGCTTGAAATACAGCGCCACGTTGACCAGGCCGATCATCACCGGCACCTCGACCAGCGGCCCGATGACCGCGGCGAAGGCCTGGCCCGAGTTGATGCCGAACACGGCCACGGCCACGGCGATGGCCAGCTCGAAGTTGTTGCTGGCGGCGGTGAATGAGAGCGTCGCCGCCTTGGGATAGTCGGCACCCGCTTTCCGGCTCAGGAAGAACGAGACCAGGAACATGACGATGAAGTAGATCAGGAGGGGGATGGCGATCCTGAGCACGTCGAGCGGGATCTTGACGATGTATTCGCCCTTGAGCGAGAACATGACAACGATCGTGAAGAGCAGGGCGATGAGCGTGATCGGGGTGATGACGGGCAGGAACCTGGACTGATACCACTCCCGGCCCTTGAACCGGATCAGGCCGAAGCGCGAGACGAGACCGGCCAGGAAGGGGATGCCGAGATAGATGAAGACGCTCTTCGCGATCTGGCCGATGGTCACGTTGACGGCCGTGCCCTTGAGCCCGAGCCAGGTCGGGAAGACGGTGATGAAGATGTAGGCATAGACCGAGAAGAAAAGGACCTGGAAGATCGAGTTGAAGGCCACGAGGCCGGCCGCGTATTCCCGGTCGCCCTGGGCCAGGTCGTTCCAGACGATGACCATGGCGATGCAGCGGGCCAGGCCGATCATGATCAGGCCATACATGTATTCGGGCTTGTCGCGCAGGAAGACGACGGCCAGGGCGAACATCAGGAGCGGCCCGATGATCCAGTTCTGGACGAGCGACAGGCCGAGGACCTTGAAGTTCTTGAAGACGTCGCCGAGCTCCTCGTAGCGGACCTTGGCCAGGGGAGGGTACATCATCAGGATGAGCCCGATGGCGATGGGGATGTTGGTCGTCCCCGATTGGAACCTGTTGATGAAGCCCACGATCGCGGGCACAAAGTAGCCGAGGCCGACGCCGATCCCCATGGCCAGGAAGATCCACAGGGTCAGGTAGCGGTCGAGGAACTTGAGTCTCTGGACGCGAGGGGTCATGGCGTTCTCCGTAAGCTCGGGATGGCGATCGGACGAGCCTCAGACGATGCTGATGTCCGGCTCAATGACGATCTCGCTCTTGATGGAATTGGCCACGAGGCTGAACTTCTGCGCGGCATCGAGGCCGCGGCGAACGCGTTTTTCGACGGCCTCGGAGAGCTCGGCCCCGGCCCGGACGACGATCCGCGGCCGGAGGACGACCCGGGTGAATCTCTCCGTCCTGTCGAGCTCGATGATCTTGGTTCCCTCCGCCCGGCACTCGTAGGAGACGAGGTCCAGCCGGAACCTCTCCGCCGCCCAGATGAACATCAGCGTGACGCACGCGTTGACGGCGCCGACGAAGGCGTCCTCGGGGGTGAGAAGGCCGGCTTCGCCGCCGGAAGCCGGCGGCGCGGAAAAGTCCATCTCCGGCCCGTTGCCGAGTTTCAGGCGGCCGCGGTGACCGCCCGTCCAGGCGACCGAAGCGGTGTAGACCTCGGTCTTGGCCGCCATCAGCCCTTCCCTCCGGTCTCGATCCGGCGGCTCTTGCGCGGCTTCTCGAGTACGGCGTCGACCTCCTCCGCGATCTTCATCGCCACGTCCTCGGCCAAGGCCAGACCGCGCGGTCCGAGACGCCGGGCCGTGCCGAGCTCGCCCCCGCGGCCGTACGCCGCCGCGATAGCGGTCACGACGACGGACGCCGCGGGCCTGGCGCTATGCTTTTCGGTGGCCCTCGCCGCGCAGCGCTTGTCGCAGCCGTCCACGGCGATGGTCGGATAGTGGCGGGCGAAGGCCCTCTCCCCTTCGCCTCCGGCCAGGAACAGGGGCAGGCAGAGGGTGACGGTCTCGTCGGGCCGAAGCGTCTCGAGCACCCTGCGGACCGCCCGCCGGGTCACGGTGCCTTCGGCGAGCTCCTCGCCGGAGCAGGCGATCAGGCCCACTTTCCTTTTCGGCAGGTCAGGCACGGCCGCCCTCCGCGTCGAGGTCGTCGACGAGCCGGGCCGCCTCTTCGGCCGCGGCCCGGGCCAGCCGCAGGCCGTCCTCGTTGAGGTCGCAGATGCCCTCCGGTTTGAGCCCCCGATGGCGGCGGACGACGTCGAAGATCGCGATCCCATGGACCCTGGAGGCGCCCGAACAGGCCAGGCCTTTGGCCGCGCACGCGAGCTTGCAGCCGTCAATGGCGATGGCCTCGGCGCCGGCGACCTCACCGCGGGCCTCCTCGTCGCCCATGACGAGGAGCGAGAGGGCGACGACTTTCGTCCTTTTCGGCCGAAGGTCCTCGACCAGGATATGAGCCGCCTCCCGGGAGGCCGCTCCCAGGCTCTTGCCGATCCCGCTGCAGGCGGCGACCGGGATCTTGCCTCGGCCGCCGCTCATCCCGAAACCTCCGCCTCCGCCTGGACCTTGGCCTGGGCCATGAGCTCGGCCGCCGTGATCAGCGCCTTCCGCGCCGTCACGGCGTCCTCGACCTCGAGCACGGCCAGCCAGCCTTTTCCGTAGGGGTCCTGGTTGACGAGCTCCGGGGAGCTCAGGAGATCGCCGTTCGTCTCGACGACCCGGCCGTCCACGGGCGACGGGAGGCTGAGGTTGACCTTGATCGTTTCGACGACGGCGAACTCGTCCCCCCTCTTGACCCGTGTTCCCCGCTCTTTCGGCTCGGCGAAGGCGACGTCGCCGTTCCTCTGCTGGGTGAAGTCGGAGAGCCCGAGGCGGGCGCGAGACCCCTCGAACCGGACCCAGACCCCGGCTTCGCTATAGGCGAGGTCGACGGGAAAGCGGAATCGGAACTTGTCGACGGCGAGCTCCAGGACGCCCCGCACGAACATCTCCTCGATCCAGGCCCGGATCTCGTCCCGGCTCTTGCGGAAGCAGGCCAGCACCTCGTCCCCGGTCCCCACGCAGGCGGCCGGGTCGTCGAAGGCGCGATGGACCTGCTCCTTGCCGCCCGGGAAGAACGGACAGTCAGCCTGCCGGTCGTCGCAGACCATGACCACGTAATCGAACCGCCGGCCCTCGAACTCATCGAGGCTTTTCGACCGGTGCCCGGAGATGTCGATGCCGATCTCGGCCATGGCTTGGATGGCCGCCGGGTGGACCCGCGTCGGGCTCGCCCCGGCGCTCGAGGCTTCGAATCGATCGCCGTGAAGGGCGTTGACCAGCCCCTCCGCCATCTGGGAGCGGGCCGAGTTGTTGACGCAGATGAAAAGGATCGATGTCTTCAAGACCGGGCCTCGCGCCGGCCGGCCTCGCAGAGGCGGCCGCGGACGTTCTGCCGGACGCACTCCCCGAGCTTGCGGAGGTCGGCTGCGGCCTCGCCCGGGCCCTCGACGCGCCCGGCGAGAGCCCCAGCCAGGAGACCGTCCAGGACCGGCCGGGCCGGATCGGGAATGCGATAGACGACCCAGCGCCCTTCGCGCACGTCGTCGGCCAGCCCGGCCTCGCGCAGGACGCGCATGTGGCGGGACACGCGCGATTGCTCCATGTCCAGGACGAACATCAGCTCGCAGACGCAGAGCTCGCGCCGGCGGAGCAGGTGGACGATCCGCAGCCGGGTCGGGTCGGCCAACGCCTTGAAGACCTTGACCGCCTCCCTCATGGGCATTGGATGATCCCCTGGGCCCAGAGGCAGCCGCCGCAGGCCGGAAAGGCGTTGCCGTAGCAGTCCTCCTCGTTCTTCTCGAGGAGCGAGCACCCGCCGCAGACGTGGCAGGGCGAGAAGTCGAAGGCCTTGACCTTGTCGCGGAAGTCCGCGTAGGGCTTCGAATCCCAGATCGCGGCGAGGTCGCCGTCGCGGACGCTGCCGAAGGCATGGCGGCGGACCCTCCGCTCGAGCCCGTAGAGGTAGGTCTTGTGCGAGTGGAGAAGCCCCATGCAGGGGCTGACCTCGCCGTCCCAGCGGACGAACGAGGCCCGGTCATGGATGAACCGGCAGCGGCGGGCGTCGACGGCCACCCGGTTGCCCATGAAGGTCAGGTTCTCGAAGCCCTGGAAGAGGCTGAAGAGCGTCTCCTTGGTCGTGTTGTTGACGTCGAGGCGCGGCAGGCTGAGCTCGGTCTTGCCCGGGGCGAAGGTGAAGGTCTCCAGGGTCAGCGTCTGGAGGCAGAGCATCTCCTTCTCCATGGCCTCGCTGTAGGGCAGGACGTGGCTGACGAGGATGCGCCGGGCGCCGACCGAGCGGGCCAGGCGGTCGAGGTGCTTGACGTCGCCGAGGTTGGTCTTCATGACCACGAAGGCGATGCCGATGTCGATCGTGTGGCCGTCCCGGCCGTTGCGCCGGCCGAGGCGCTCGACGTTCTCGAGGACGCGCGAGAGGCTGGCCCCGGGCCGGATGGCTTCGAAGCTCTCCTCCGTGACGCCGTCGAGCGAGATCCAGAGGGTGTCGAGGCGCTCCCGGAGGAGCCCTTCGATCATGGCCTCGTCGAGCATCGTGGCGTTGGTCGTCATCTCGGCCCTGAGGCCGAGCGACTTGACGGCCCGGATCATGTCGAGGAGGCGGGGATGGGCCGTCGGCTCGCCGAAGCCGCCGAACATGACCGACTCGAGATGGGGAAAACGGCCGAGCTGGCCGGCCAGCCGCTCGAAGACGGTCCAGTCCATGTCGCCCATGGGCTCGTCCCAGGTGTTCCGGATGCAGGTGCGGCAGGCCAGGTTGCAGCGGGAGGTGGGCTCGACGTAAAGGCGGTTGAGGCTGTGGATGTTGGGCGCGATCTCGAGGCGGCCGTGGTCGGAGGTGACCTCGAGAGTGGCGCCGGGGGCGAGGCCGAGCGTCTTTTCGAGCTCGGGAGGGACGATCAGCCGGCCGTTCTCGACCTTGAGGCGATGGACGGCGCGCCCGGCGTCGCCATGGCCGCGCAGAAGGCCCTTCTCGCCCTTCTCGAGATAAGCCATGAGACCCGTTCCTTCGGGCATGTTCAAGCCGAATCTCTTTTCGCTCATGGGCAAAATATCAATATATGAGGATATATTCATATATCGCCGCTCCCTGCTTGTCAAGGATCTCGTTCGAGGGCCGGACGGTCGGAATGGACCTCGCCGGGCCAAAAGATTTAGAATCCGGACATGCGTCCGAGCGGCCCGCGTCGGCCCGTCCGCTTCGCCGTCATCGCGGCGGTCGTCTCGGCGCTCGCCGGCGCGGTCATCACAGCCTGCGGCGGCAAGACGGCCTCCGAGGCCGGCCGTCCCGCCTACCGCGATCCCAGCCTGTCCGTCGAGCGCCGGGTCGAGGACCTCGTGGCCCGGATGACGGCCGAAGAGAAGTTCCGCCAACTGTTCATGGTCCCCTACGACCGCGGGGCCGGCCGAGAGGCGTGGAAGGACGGCATCTTCGGGCTCCAAGTCAGGGGCGATGGCGACGCGAGGCAGGCGGCGGAGAAGATCAACGCCCTCCAGAAGTTCTTTGCCGAAGAAACGAGGCTCGGGATCCCGATCGTCCCCTTCGAGGAGGCCCTGCACGGGCTCGTGGCCCCCGGGGCGACGTCGTTCCCCCAGGCGATCGGCCTGGCCGCGACCTGGGACGCGGACCTCGTGGCCGCCGTCGCCGGGGCCATCGCGGACGAGACGAGGAGCCGCGGCATTCGCCAGGTCCTTTCCCCCGTCGTCAACATCGCCCGCGACGTCCGCTGGGGCCGGACCGAGGAGACGTACGGCGAGGACCCGCACCTCGCATCGCGGATGGCCGCCGCCTTCGTCGGCGCCTTCGAGAAGCGGGGCGTCGTCGCGACACCGAAGCATTTCGTGGCCAACGTCGGCGCCGGGGGACGGGACAGCTATCCCATCCCGGACGCCGAGCGAGAGCTGCGTGAGCGGGACTTCCGGCCCTTCGTCGCGGCGCTCGGCGAGGCCGGGGCCCGCTCGATCATGACGGCCTACAATTCGTGGGACGGACGGCCGTGCACGGCCAACGAACGGCTCCTCACGGGCATCCTGAAGGGCGAATGGGCGTTCCGGGGATTCGTCATCTCCGACGCCAACGCCGTCGGAGGGATCAACGACCTCCATCGGATCTCGGATTCCTTCGCCGAATCGGCCCGGCAGGCCTGGGAGGCGGGGCTCGACGTCGTCTTCCAGACCGAGATCGGCCACGCCGGGCTCTTCCGCGAGGCCATCACGGAGGGGCGGGTGGGCGCCGGCCGGGTGGACGACGCGGTCCGCAGGGTCCTGCGGGCCAAGATGGAGCTCGGGCTGTTCGAGGAGCCGGTGGCCGATCCGGCCGAAGCGGAGCGTCAGAACGGCAGCGCCGAACACCGGGCCCTGGCCAGGAAGGCCGCGGCGGCTTCGGTCGTCCTGCTCAAGAACGACGGGAAGATCCTGCCTTTGAGGCCCGGCCGGGTCCGGACGATCGCGATCGTCGGTCCGGACGCGGTCGAGGCGCGGCTCGGCGGATACAGCGGGCCGGGGATCGACAAGAACTCGCTTCTCGGCGCGATCAAGGAACGGATGGGCCGTCGGATCGACATCGGCTACGCGGCGGGCTGCGGCCGGGGGGCCGGAGAGGAGAAAGGCCTGGAGGAGGCCGTCCGGCTCGCCCAAGGCTCCGATCTGACCATCGTCGCGGCGGGGATCGAGGAAGGCGAGGGCCGAGACCGGGCCGATCTCCGGCTGCCGGGGCTTCAGGGCGAGATGATCAAGAAGATCGCCGCCGGAGGCGGGGCGACCGTTGTCGTCATCTATGGCGGAAGCGCCGTCGACATGCGGGACTGGATCGGGGACGTCGACGCGGTCCTCATGGCCTGGTATCCCGGAGAGGAGGGCGGCCGCGGCGTCACCGACGTCCTGTGGGGGGACGCGGATCCGTCGGGCCGGCTGCCCGTGACGTTCCCTCTCGCCGTCGGCCAGGTGCCTCTTGTCTATGACCACAAGCCGACGGGCCGCGTGGACGGCTATCTCGACCTCCCCGGCGACCCGTTGTTCCCGTTCGGATTCGGTCTGAGCTACACGGAGTTCCGTTATTCGGATCTGGCGATCACCCCGGCCGAGATCTCGGTCGGAGGGAGGGCGCGGGTGTCGTGCCGGATCGCCAACGTGGGACCGGCCGCCGGGGCCGAGGCCGTCCAGCTTTATATCCACGACCGGCTGGCGTCCTTCGTCCAGCCCGTGGTCGAGCTCAAGGGGTTCGAGAAGGTCTTCCTGGAGCCGGGGGCCTCGGCGACGGTCACCTTCGAGCTCGGGCCGGCGGAGCTGGCTCTACTCGACGCGAACATGAGGGAGGTTGTCGAGCCCGGCGAATTCGAGATCTTCGTGGGCAGCTCCTCCCGCGACATCCGCCTCAAGGGCGTCCTGACCGTCGGCAAATAGGGTTCTTCCCGGTCCTAATCTTCGGCTTTGCCGGTCAGCATCCGCTTCTGGGCCTTCTTCTCGGCGTAGGGGCGCGGGACGTAGACCGGCTCGCCGGTCATCGGATCCTTGCCGGTGTGGTACATGCAGGTCGACCGCGTCATCGGCGTCGGGGTGAAGATCTGGACGCCCTCGACCGGCTTCTCTCCGCTTCGCTCGAGCTCGCGCAGGAAGGCGGCCAGCTCCCGCGCTTCTTTTTCGGTCGTGCCCGGGTGGGCGACCATGAAATAGTACTTGAGATGCCGCGGGCGCTCGCGCCGGTCCCGCCCTCCGGCCTTCTTCGGCGATACGGCCTCGGCGAACATGCGGCGGAACTCGTCCAGCCGCCTTCGGCCGCCGCCCTTGTTCATCAGGCGCAGGACCTTGTCCGAGACGTGCTCGGGGGCGATCTTGAGCAGGCCCGAGAGGTGATGGGCGGCGAGCTCGCGCACGTAGTCCGGGCACTCGACCGCCAGGTCGTAGCGGATGCCGCTGCGGACGAAGACCTTCTTGACCCCCGGGAGCTCGCGGGCGGACCGCATCAGGCCGAGGAGCCGGCGGTGGGCCTCCTTGACCGTGGCCCCGTCCAGGCCGTACATGTTGGCCGAGGGGCCTCCGAGGTCGTCGACGAGGCCCTTCCACTCGGGATGCTTCGTCATCCGGCGGATCTCGGTCAGGATCGAGGCTTCGCTCCGCGAGACGACGCGGTCGCCCTGATGGAGCGACAGGGCGCAGAACGAGCAGCGTCCGACGCAGCCGCGGTGCGTCTGGACGGAAAAGCGGGCCATGCCCAGCTCGGGAAAGCCCTCCGGGATGCGCCGGGTGAACGGCAGGGCGTAGAAGCGGTCGAGGTCAGCCGGGGTGACGTCGGGCGCCGGATACTGGACGAGATAGCGGTTCGCGTGTTTCTGGGCGATCGTCTTCCTGTTGGTCAGCCGCTTCTGGGCCTCGCAGAACTTGTCTTTGTCGTCGCGGACCTCCTCGAAGGACGGGATGACGAGGGCGCCGGCGGGCGCTTCGGCCCGGATGACGGCCGTGCCGCGGATGCCGTCGAGGTCCTCGCCGCGATCGAGGCGGCGGGCGATCTCGACCGCCTGGAGCTCGCCGGGGCCATAGACGAGGATGTCGGCGCGAGCGTCGAGAAGGATCGAGCGCCGGACGTCGTCCCCCCAGTAATCGTAATGGGCGAAGCGCCGCAGCGAGGCTTCGATGCCGCCGAGAACGATCGGGACGCCCTTGTGGAGCTCGCGGATGCGGTTGGCGTAGACGATGACGGCCCGGTCCGGCATGCGGGAGGCGAACGGCGCGTTCGGGTCAGCGGCCCGCTCGCGCTTGAGCGGAGTGTAGTTGACGAGCATGGAGTCGATCGAGCCCGAGGTGAGGCCGAAGAAGAGCCGAGGCCGGCCGAGCTTGAGGAAATCCGCCTTCCCTTTCCAGTCCGGGCACTCGATGACGCCGACCCGGTAGCCCTCGGCGTCGAGGACGCGGGCGATCATCCCGACCGGCGACAAGGGATGGTCGGCGTAGGGCTCCCCGCTGACGAGGATGACGTCGAAGCCCGTGCCGGAGGTCGCGATCATCCCTCTATTCTATCAAATGGAAGGCCCTATTCCTGTCCTACGTTATTGCCCTTCCTATTCGATGGCCTGTCTTCTGCTAAGCGCCCATGACGGGAATTTGGCTCTTTTTCCGGCCGCGATTCTGCAGGTCCGCTTCGAAGACTCCGCTCCCCGCCGGTCCCCGATTTCGGGAGAGCGACGAGGCCGAAGGCGGCGTTGGCGAGGAGGATCGCGCCGGCGATGATCATCGGCACGCCCAGGCCGGCCCGGAAGCCCAGCCAGGAGAAGACGAGGCTTCCGGCCATATGGCCCGAGGTCTGGAGGGCCGTGAGGAGGCCGGCGCTGCCGCCGATCGTCCTTTTCTCGAAGAGGCGGGAGATGGTCAGGACGACGAGCGCGCCCATGAGCCCGTCGCCTCCCTCGTGGATGAACCGGAAGAGGAACGAGAGCCTCAGGTCGCCGACGGTCATCAGGATGAGCCCGGCTCCCGAGAGGACCATGCCCAGAAGGAAAAGACGCCGGTTGCGGACCGCGTCATAGGCGAGACGGCCCGTGAGAAAGGCCGCGGACGCCAGAGCCAGGTAGGCGCCGGCCATGTAGAGGGCGACCCCCGAGTCGCCGAGCCCGAACCGGGACTTAAGGAACGGCGCGTAGACGGTCAGCTCCGTGCCCCAGTGGAGGGCCAGGAGGACGAGAAAGGCCGAGAAGAGAAGCGTCCGCCTGTTAAAAAGGCCGGACCGGTATTCGCGGAGCGACACGGCCGAGAACGTTTCCTCGCCGAAGCCCCGCACGGCGAGGGCGGCCAGGGCCGCGAGGACGGCCATGACCCCCAGGAAGACCTGAAAGCCCGCCGTTCGGACGAGCAGGCTGCCGATGACGAGGCCGGCCGGCGGGCCGAGGGAGAGCCAGCCGATGAAGCGGCCGTACTTCCGGTTCGTATCGAGCTCGCGGCCGTCCTTGTAATAAAGGCTGTTGATGGACACGTTGATGGCGCTGTTGGCGACGCCGAGAAGGAGGAAGGCGGCGGCCATCGGCGCCGGGCCCCGGACGAGGGCGACCGCGGCGATGGCGGACGACATCGCGAGCAGCCCGCCGGTGATGATCGTTTTCATCGACAGCCGGTCGTTCAGCCAGCCGGTCGGGAAGGACCAGACGACCGGCGCCGAGGCGAACAAAGCCACGATGACCCCGATCGTGACGCCGTCGAAGCCGAGCTCGAGGAAGCGGAGCGGGGCCAGGAAGGCGACGGTCGTCACGGCCATCGTCCGGATGAAGTTGACGAGGTGAACCCGGCTCATATTAAGAAGGGGCGGCGTTGCCGCCGCCCCTGGGGGATGATCGGACCGCCGGACGGCTATTTCTTCTTCAGGTCGACGTTGCCGCTGAAGCTCTTGAGGACGAGCGTCGCCCCGCCCTTGCCCACCGTGCCGCGGACCTCGCGCGGCGAGATCTTGCCGCTCGTCGGGATGGCGAACTCGCTGTCGACGTCGCCGCTGAAGGTGCTGGCCTCGAGGTCGAAGGACGAATCGGCCGGGATGGTCATGTGGACGTCGCCGCTGTGGGTCTTGAGCTCATAGTGCGCGCCGGCCTTGATCACGCCCTCGTACGTGACGTTGCCGCTGACGGTCTTGACGTCGATGGTCGTCGCGTCGGAGACGCCCAGCAGCTTGATGTCGCCGCTGACAACCTCGGCCTCGATCGACCCCTTGACCTTGGTCACGTCGATGTCGCCGGACACGGCGTTGATGAACGCGTCGCCCGCGATGTTCTCCATCTCCAGGTCGCCGCTGACGACCTTGACGTCGGCGCCGGCCGCGCCGCGGACCCCGACGTTGCCGCTGACCGAATCGATCTTGACCTTGCCGCCGAGCGGCGCGATCTCGACGTCACCGCTCACCGACTTGATCTCGACGCCGGCCTGTTCGGGGACCCAGACCTTGTAGTCCACCGAGACCTTGAGCGAATCGCCGCCCCAAAAGCCGCCGGAGCGCTTGGGGTATTTCGTCTCGACGCGGACGGCCTCGGCCTCGCCCGTGACCTCGATGGTCACCATGGCCGCGTTCTCCTTGGCCTTGTCGGCCGTGTCGGCCTTGGAGACCTTGAGGGCCTCGATCTTGACCTGAGCCTCTTTCCAGCTCATGACCGCGATCTGCCCCGAGACGTTGCTCAGGGTGAACAGGCCGGTCTTCGACAGGGGCACGGTCTTCTCGAACTTCTCTTCGAACTTCTCTTCGCCCAGCGCGGGCCCAGCGACGAACGCGACCATGACGATCGCGGCGGCCAGCCCGGCCAGGACCTTGTTCCGGAGTTGCTTGGTCATGAGGATCCTCCTTCTCGTCGATTAAAGTATGGTCTTGCTGCCCGCCACGTCCCGGTCCCTTCGCTGGAGATCCAGGGCGGAATCGAGCAAGGTGATCTTCTGGGTGTAAGCGGCCATCAGGTAGTTCCGGGCCTCGAGATCGCCCGGCTCCTCGAGGACGGCCTGCCGGCAGGCCTGGATGGTCGCGTCGATGACCGACAGGTTGCGGTCGAAGACGTCCGCGACCTCGGGCGCCAGCGTCCCCTTCCCGGATACGAACGCCTCGGCCAGGGACCTGATGGCCTGCTGATAATAGCGCTCGGCTTCGTCGAGCTTGGCCAGCGTGTACCGCTCCCGGGCTTCCGGGCCGAGCGGGACGGGCCCGCGGCCGAGCCGCCGTCCGACAACGACCCCGGTCGCGACGAAGGCGAGGGCCAGGGCCGCGACCCCCGCCAGCCGCAACGGCGACAGCCCGAGGCCCCAAGCGGGCCGCCGGAGCTCCCGGACCTCCCGTCCCGCCCTCACCGCGCTCCCTTGGCTCAGCCCGGCTCTGATCTTGAGCCAGACCTCCCCGGACGGTTCGGGCGTTTCGAGCCGGGCCGCCCCGGCCACGATCCTCCGCAGGTCCCGGCTCAGGGTCCGGCATTCGTCGCACCCGGCCAGGTGCCGCTCGAGACGGAGGCTCTCCCTGTCGGAAAGCTCGCCGTCGATCGACCGGCTGATGTATTCCCGCGACGTGCGGCATCTCATCGTCGTTCTCCTAAACTGCCTTCTTAGCCCGCAGGCGGTCGCGGACCTTGATCCGGGCCTTGAACAGCTGGGACTTGGAGGTCCCGACCGCGCAGCCCAGCCGGCGGGCGATCTCCTCATGCTTGTAGCCTTGGACATCATGAAGGACGAACACGCTCCGCAGGCGCGGGGCCAGGGCTTGGATGGCTTCCTCGAGGGGTCCCTGGAGGTCGCGTTCGACCGGCTCGACCCCCGGCTCCCCGAGGCGTCCCTCCACGTCCGCGAGCGGAACGAGCTTTTCCGTCTGGACCCGTTTCTGTCTCAGGTGGCTGTAGGCCGTATTGAGGGCGATCCGGAAGACCCAGCCGGGGAAGGTCGCCGAGTCGCGGACCCGGCCCATGTTGCTGAAAACCTTGAGGAACACGTCCTGGAGAAGGTCCTCGGCTGCCGCCCGGTTCTGCGAATAACGGTAGACGAGCCCGAAAACGGGCCCCTTGAACATCTCATAGATGGCTTCCATGGCCCCGAGGTCGCCGTTCCGCCCCCGGGTCACCAGGTCATCCAGCCGGGCTTTATCGGCGGTCCCCCATACGGGGCCTTCCCCGCGCATCCGCTCCAATTCTAGGGCCGCCTCGACGTAAGATCCATAATCCGCATGGAAACCATTATCGCCGATTTGGCCCTGGGCCGCCAGGAGCAGGCCGGATGCGATCATCGTGTTCACACCGGTATAGATGAAATCAGG
>Ga0153915_10000062_pt1 | contig 97414 bp, 124 predicted proteins | sample Opewatmetagenome_2_FD_107003 | JGI IMG/M metagenome (GOLD analysis project Ga0153915, IMG submission 107003) | Freshwater wetland microbial communities from Ohio, USA - Open water 3 Core 3 Depth 3 metaG | ecosystem: Environmental > Aquatic > Freshwater > Wetlands | place: USA: Ohio, Lake Erie...
ACCGATACATTACCTGATCCGTTATCATAGATTGAGCCAGAACCAATTAAAGTTGTATTAGTAAATCTTGCTGAATAATTAGTGGTTCCACTCCCACCAATAGCACTACCAGCAATATCTTTTACATAATTATAAGCAGTTTCACCTAAATGATAATAAGGACTAACACCGTATAGATTACTTAATAAACTATGATCAGATATTCCAGAAGAGTTAAATTGAGTTGTAAAAGCTGAGTCTATCTTAGTCGCGGTTGTAGCATTATACTGAACTATTATTCGTCCTACTAATATACAATGTCCTGTAATAACTACAGGTAAATTACTTGGAATTGAAGCATTAAGTGCATCAGAATATTGATTATAATCAGAGGTTGATAAGACATAATAAATACGTTTAACAGCTCCAACAGTTCTATACATGAATCTAACTAAATATTTATTATTAGTTGAAGTAACTAAGTCTGTACCATCATCATATTGTGTATTATTATATTGAGTATTTTGAGTATAGGTCCAAGTTCCACTTGAATGATAGAATAAAAACATAGAATCGGTTAAACTATTAAATGATGGTAAGGAATTAGCTGTAGTACCTACATAAACTATGCCACTAGTTAAAGTTACATAACGAGTAGCAGATTCTCCAATAGCTAAACCACCATCAATAGATAAACGATACGGAGTAGTTTGTAATATAGAAGCGTCTATCTTATTACTTAATGATATCCCATTAGATCCAAAAGGAGTATATCTAATTATATTACCTAATCTCCAAATTGCAGCTATACCAACAATATTACTATGATTAATTAAAGACTTATCACTAATTAATACATAAGAAGCAATTCCTAAACTATATTGAATAGTTAGATATTGTTGAGACCAATCAGAAGGAGTAATAGTTGCTTCAGCTACAGAAAAACTAGAAATTTCATTTTCCCAATTTGCATTATCTCTTAGATTACAAGTTGTAGAAGCTACAGTAAATGAACCATCACCATTATCAGTAATAGTTGGAAAAGTTATTACATTAATTCCAGTACTTAAATCGGTATGAGTTGCATAAATATTAGTATCAATACTTGCTGAACCTGTAGTTAATTTAACAAATCCACTAATACTTGTTGATAAACTCGATAAACTATTTAAAATAGAATTATATTGTTGAGCACCAACATCACTATAAGATAATCCATGAGCTGCAAAACCAAAAGTAGTTGCACTTAAAGCTTTTAAGAAATGACCAGTAGTTAAATCAGAAACTGTATGATAACTAGAAACTAATTCATGAGGAACTGTAGAAACTCCAGTTATTATTTCGTCTAAATTTCTATAATTTACAATTCCAGAATCTTCTTGAACTAAAACTCTTGTAGGATTTGATGTTAAATGAGACAAGCCATCAATTCTTAATCCACCAGCTATTTGTAAACCTTTACTTGTAATAACTGTACTTAAAGTTTCTCTAATAGATGAATTGCCTAATTTTCCTTCTAAACCATTTGTAAATTTAACTATATAATCATTTAAACCTAACCCATGATTATGATCAACAACATCTACAGCGGTTATTGGCGTTGCTGAAGTTTCAGTACCACCATAGGTAGTAGATGAAATATTTTGATTAACCCAAGATCCATTAATATAAACTAAAGCTTGACCATTTGTAGGATTTTCTATTTCAACATCGGTTAAATCGTTCAAACTAAGATTATCATTTAAATGATTTATTATTTCTTTAGAGAATGATTTAACTATAGCTTCTAATCCAGTTACTTTAGTTTTCTCATAAGTCATGATTCGGCTATCATCAACATTTAGTGATAACTGATCAACTTGAGATAATTTTTCAGGAGAGAATGGATTAATAACTACTTTATTAGAAGATGAAATAGTTTGATTCATCGTAACTTTTTCTAACTCTAATAAAATATCAGATTCTAATAATGAGCTATTTAACATTTATAAAATTTCCTATTTAAACACAAATATTACCAGCATGAGGGAGACCAGTTAATGGATCAACAGGAATAGAATTCATTGGTCCAACATTAGAAGGAACTACAAGAGTTCCCGTTAATTCTAATGTAACAGAATGATCTATTTTTACATAACCACCACTAATAGTAATATTTCCATCTTTTTCAATCTTTATTAAACCTATATTATTATTTTTTATTGTATGGTCGCCTATAACTGTATGAACTTCATCTTTTTTAACTAAAGTATTTTCATTACCATTAATTAATATATTAGTATCACCATCTTTATTTATCTCAAGATTATTTCCAGAATTATGATGAAATATAAACTTTTTAGTTTTTCTATTCATTGTTAGATAATCACCTTCATCAGTTTGGAAGATAACCATAGTATCTGGATAATTTTCTAATCTCAAACTAGATAATTTATTTTTATCATTAACTTTGGTTGAATAATGAGGAAAGTATATATCATCATTATCAAAGTAAACTTTTACTATTGTATTAATTGGAGGAACTACAAATGAACCAATAGTAGAACCTATAAAATTAAAATCTGGTTGAGCCCACGGAAGATCATTATTTGGTATCTTATCAAATATACCAAAAACCTTAATTTGACATCTTCCTTCTTTTAATGGATCAATATTATTAATAACTTTTCCTACATAACTTTTATTATAAATATCACCATCAAAACGATCAATAACCGCTTCAAGTAATGAGCTTATATCTTGAGAAAGGAAATCTCTCATGTTTTCCATTATGCACCATTTAAACTGATTGTGAACGGTTATATCCATTTCTATGAATGGATATATGTTTTTTATAAAGAGATGAATTACCAAAGCTATGAGTTATACCAGAAACTATATATTCACCAGACTGAACTTCATCTAATTCAACTCTTTGTAATGAATTAACCATTAATATTATAGTATCAAACAATTTAACTGAACTAAGTGAATTTATATTTAAAACTGTTGAAATATTAAAAATATTTTTAAAATATACATTTTGTAGTTTAGCTTTAAAATAATCAGCAAATACATTATTTGTAAAAATAGGAAATGTTTTTACATTTACAGTTTTATCATAAGATTTGTTACTAATTTCTGTTAATGGATGATAATCTTTATTTACGTTAATTTCATTCAATTTTGAAGAATCATAATAATTACCAGTTAAACCATAACCATAATTCATATTAAAATGTTTAGTATAATTAGCTGTATTAAAAGAATTATACCAAATAGTTTTCTTATCTTCTTTATTAGTAAACTCATATTTATTAAAATTCTCAAGACTATAAATAGCTTTGGTTGAATAAGATTTATTAATTTCTGATTTTAATGATGTATAATTTAAGTTTCCGAAAATATCAGCATAGCAAAATATAACATCATCACTACAATAAGCTCGTTCAACTATATGTTTAATAAACTGAAAATTTGACTGATTAATTTGTAACCAAGTCATCATATCAGAAGTATTAAGATTAAGATTTTTATTAAATTTTAATTTTAATTCATTACTTATCTGACTAATAACTTGAGAAGAATTCATATTTTTAAAACTTCTAGTTTTAGTAAAATATAAATCATTAGTTTGTAAAATTCCGGATAATGTTATTAAAGAAGCTTTATTTCCTTCTATATTATCAATAACTTTATTAATTATTTCAAACTGTGCATGAAATATATGTTCATCTTCAGGATTTACACCCACTTCAATATCTAAAATCGAGTTATCAAGAATAGGAAAGTTTTCAGTTAAATAACCATCATCTAATATAGAAATTTCAATTCTTGGTAATATATCAAAAATCCATTCTCTTATTACACAATTAGAAATATTCTTTGGAATTAGTGGGTGATCATCAATAGAAAGTTTACAATAATAGTTCTGAAAAAATGAATAATCCACTAGTTATTTTCATCCTTTTGTTTCTTCCTTACATTAGTATAAAAATTCTCTATATCTGCTAATGCAGGAACTACTATTACTTCACCCGGAATTATATCATTCCAAACATCAATGATATTATTAATTTTACAAACTATCCACCAATAATCAGGTTTTCCATATAATTTAAAACTTAATAAATCAGGATTTTGTATATCATCATCTTCTAATTGATAATATTGAACTTCATTATTATATACAAAACACGTGTCAAAATAATCATTAATAAAGTGATAATATAGTTTATCATCAATTACTTCGGTTTTTACAAAATTAGTTCTATTCCATCTTGACATTTGTTAGTTCCTGTTAAGCAAAAACACCAGAAGATTGAGAAATATTAACTCTTTTACCGTTACTTATTATATCAACCCGTTTTATTCCATCATATTCATCTAATAGCATTTTATATCTTGAACCAATACTTAATTCTAAATCAACATGAATTGGACCAGATTCACTACAATGTTCTGAAAAATTTGCAGTTACAGACTCTAAAATCATATTTCTTAGTGTTAACCAATTACCTAATATTACTGATATAGTTGGTGGAGATTCAGTTAATCTTATCTCTTCATTAGATATTTCATTATAAACATTAGTGGCAAAATTTTTAAGAGTTTTTGGTAATTGATCTCTTATACCTTGAGCTACCATTTGCAATCCATTTTCTATACCTAGTTCAGCTTTACCTATTAAATTTCTTGCTGTTTCATTAGGAATTTTAGCAATAACGGCTTTAATAGCATTATCTAATTGAACACTCATTTTTGATCTTGGTAATGTTAAAGCCATTAATGTTATTGCCGCTTTAATAGCTTTACCTGAGTTATCATCATCTAAAACTCTAATACTTATAGGTAAACTCAAATGACTTCCACCAGTATAAAATTTCTTCGATTGTAAATCAGTTTCTGCTGTTGCTCCACCAACCGTAACAAGAGCTTTAGCTGCTTGCATTATCTGAGTTTTTAAAGGTGTATTACTTACCAAACAACCTAAAGCTGTATCAGCTTCCAATTCTCTCCAAACTGCATTAGTATTAAGAGAAACTCCACCTTTCATAACTCCAACTACTCTTAATGGAACTTCAGCTTCATTATCAGTTAAAGCACGTCTTTCTTCCGACTCAATAACTACCTTATATGCACCAGTACTTGCGTATAAGGTTTTATTAAATGAATCAGTATTAAATACACTTAAATTATCTAAGTCTTTAATATATGAGGAAATGGAAACCATTTATTGTTATTTCCTTGCATTAACTGCTATAACTTGTTTTTGAGTAATTTTTGTAGCATTAATCTTATTTTCTTCTGCTATTTTGACTGCTAATTTATTTATAGATTCATCAGCTAGTTTTAATACATAATTAGTTTCTTTACCAAATAACTCATTATCTATTCTCCTAACATTATTATTATTAGCTGAGTCTTGTCTAACTCTAGCCATTTCTATATGCTGAGGATCTTTTGAAGAGTATGGTTGAACAAAACCATATTTATCTAATAAACCTAATTCTTTTAGTTTTTGAACTTGTGCTGACTGAATATCTATAGCATTTCCATAATTATGTTTAGAATATCCTGGTCTTGCTACAGGTGTACTTCCCATTAATCCTGCTTGTTTATCAGACCATAACTTCATTTGATCTGAAAAGCTTCTATAACCAGAATTAACTTGCAAAACATCTTTAGTTAATAAATTATATTCTTTAGCCATTTTTTCAAATTTTCCGAACATTTCTTTATTTAAATTAGCTGTATCAACACCATAATCAGCTCTTTTATAATAATTCTCATTTTTTGCTGGTGTATTAACTTCAGCATTATTATTAACTAATAAATCTTTAGGTTTTAATTTACCTACTAAATTTTTAACCGATTTACCAATTTTTGAATCTTTTAACGATTCTATCCAATCTACACTTGAGTATAAAGCATCACCTAAACCAGGAACAAACATATTAGCCATTTTTGCTAATTCTTTTGTTGATTCAAATGGATCTTTAACAAAATTATTAATAGCGTCGAATGATTTAACTATTTGTCCAATAACTGGAATATCTCTAATATCAGTATGTTTTTTCTTTGGATCTGCTTCCTCTGCTTTCCCAAAGACTCCAAAATCTTTCATTAGCAATAAACCATCAATAACTAAAGATATTGCAGTTCCAACACCTGGAAACATTGATGCAACACCGGAAGCTATTTCTCCTATACCACCAATTATATCACCGTTTTTAAATCTTTCAATTCCAAAGAAAATACCCAAAATAGTTCCAACACCCGGAATCTTTTTTAATAAAGTTTTAGCAGTATTTCCTAACATTTTTCCGCCAGCTTTTTCAGCTACTTTACCAAAAATATTAGTTATAGGTTTTAAAAATTCTCCAATATTTTTAGCGAATTTAAAAACCGAATTTAATGGCTTTGTTATAGAATTTAAGATTGGTTCTATAAAACTTTTAGCACTTTTGAGTAATGGTTCAGTAATCTTTGAAAATAATTTAGAAAAAGGTTCTGTTATTTTAGGTAATAGTTTAGCCATACCTTTAATAGCAGAGGGAATTCCTTTTTGAATTAACCAATCAAAAGGTTTTAGGAGAATTTTAGTTGGAAGATATTTGGTTAATGCTTTAATAATATCAAATAAAAATTCTTTCTTTCCTGTTAAAAGATAACCAGCTAATCCACCTAATCCTAATAAAGCTCCTAAACCTGTTAATAATCCGGATTTTTTCTTTTTAGTTTCATTAAGAGTTTCGATATCAACTTTTAAAATTTTATCAAGAATTAAATTTTCTTTCTTCATTAACTCTTCAGTTAAATCTTTCTTAACTAAAAATCTATCTTTCTTTTGAGTATTATCTTCAGTATTTTTACTCGATTTTATAAAACTAGATATATTAGTTATAAATTTATTCTGAGTTTCTATTAACTTATCTATTTGTTGATCTCTTTTCTTATCTTCTGCTGAAGTCATTACGAACCTCTTAATAAATTTTCTAATGAATTTTTTGGTTTTTGATTTTGTAGTTCTTCTATCATTTTTTCTACTTGATATAAAAACTCAAAATATTCTACATCATCAAAAGAAAATGGACTAATTGAAAAAAATCTAGCTAACTTAAAAGACATATCTAAAATATCAGTTAGACTTATATTTGGGAAGAAAGAATTCTTCTCGAAACGTAACCCCTTTTAAGGTAGTTCCTCCACATTTAGGACATTCAACTAATAATTCAGACTTAATTCCAAAATTCCATTCTTCCATTTTACTCAATATATAACAATAGTTTTCCGGATTCTGATTAATTAAATATTCATATTTTTCAATTAGTTCAAGTTCCTTTCCATTTATCTTATCTATTGATACAGCCATTCCTGCAATTTCATCATCCAAATCTTTGTAAATAGGCAAGTAAGCTGTTTTAAAAGATTTCAATCTCTTCTCATCTATAATTTTTGGAAAATGAAAAACTATTTCATCTTCATTTTTAGTCTTAAATGTAAGGTTGGCTAACGAAAAACTATCCTTCAAATATTGAACTTGTAAATTTGATAATTTAAAATCAAATGAAACTTCTTCTTTGCAATTTGAACAAACAAAATCTTGAGAATATCCTGATTCTCTATAAGTATTAGCTCTTAACCAAAAGATTAAAAATAGTTTGTCAGATGATAAAATATCTTCAATCTTGATTCCACGTATACATTTCTTTAAAATATCTAAAATTATAGAGTCTGCATTTTCTTCAGTCATTGAAGATAGTCTTTTAACTTCTAATAATTTTAATGGTCTTCCTTCAATTTTAACATTACCATATAGTTTACATTTACTTGGAAAATCAGTTATCTCATAATAAATTGGTTCAGTATCACTCATTTTTCTTAAACTCCATTTCAAACAGGTTTATTCAATACATTCTTCCTAAATTGTTTTTTATCTACAGGTTTCTTTTCCACTGGTTTAGCCTGTTTAACTTTATTCAAATTAGTTTTATTAGGATTCTTCATTACTGGCTTCTTAACTACAGGCTTATTTTCTATTGGTTTAGCAACGGGTTTCTTAATTTCTGGTTTAACTATTTTCTTTTTTTCCTCTTCCTGTTGCTTCTTTATTATAGGTCTTCTATCAATAGTTTGATATTTAGGAAGTTTATGAACTACAGGTTCTGCTTTTTTAGTTGGTGTATTATGCTTTAAAGCATTCTTTTTTGCTTGTTCAGCTCTATCTTGATATAATTTAGTCTTCGCTGTTGGTTGATATTTTCTTTCAAATTCAGCCGCTCCAGCTTTAGTTCTTTGTTCTAAATCATTATGGGTTTTACCTTTCTTCATTTTCTCTTCTCTAGCTTTCCTTAATTTTTCCATAGAAGCATGACGTTCTTTAGCCATCTCATGACGCTCTTGAGCTCTTTGTTCTACACTAGCAGCTTTTTTAGCTCTTTCTGCAGCTTTCTCTTCTCTAGCTTTCCTTAATTTTTCCATAGAAGCATGACGTTCTTTAGCCATCTCATGACGCTCTTGAGCTCTTTGTTCTACACTAGCAGCTTTTTTAGCTCTTTCTGCAGCTTTCTGTGAATCTGATTTTTCTTTTTCATCACCACGCCAAGTTTTTATGGCTGTTTTTTGTTTTCTTTCTCTTTCTTTGGATAATTTAGACTTAAAACGTTCATCTTCTGAAGAACTTCTTTTTTGTTTTAATTCTGCTTGTTTAGCTTCACGAGCCTTTTCTGAAGCAGTTCTTCTTTGATCTCGCTCTAATTTAGCTTGATCTCTTTTTTTATCCATTTCTGTTTGACGAGCTTTTCTATCACTTTCTTTTGAAGCTCTAAGTTTATCCATCTGCTTTTGACGTTTAAGTCTATCTTTTCTATTTGAACTATACCATTTTCTATTTTGGTCTCTTTTTGTAGCTCTCATAAAATTAGATAGAATTCCAGCCTTTTCGATTATTATATCACCCATGAGTCAAACCCCTAAAATATTTGTTACAATTTCAGTTTTTAATTTTTCTTTTGCTAATGCTTTTATTGGTAAAAATTTAACTATATCAGCACAAAAAGTAATCGTATATTTTATAGAATCATTAGCAGAATAATCAAATTGTGCTGGAGTTGCATTCTGAAAAAATAAATTCTTATACCAAAACATATTTATAGGTATTCCTTGATCATCTTCAGTTAATACAACCATATTATCTATTCTATTATCTAATTGACTTCTATAAGTTCCATCATCTCTAACTATCTTCTTCTGCAAATAATTTATAAAATATGCTATAGTTCCAAATTCATCTTCTTCAAACTCTACATCAATATCTAAACCATTAAAATCACTCATTACTGGATAAGCTTTAGCTAAAGGGCCATATTTAACTACTTCTTTTGAAAAAGAATATTGTGGTAGTGTTATACTCTTTATATGCCAATGTGATATAATTGGCATCGAACCAAGACCTTTAGCTTGTTCGGCTAATCCTTTTACAGTATTTGTATTTAAAAACTGATTATCATCCCAAAATGTTACAAAGAATTTGTAATTTTTTTGTATAGTTTTAAATATTTCAAGATTTGAATAAAAACCTTGTAGTTCAAGGTTGTTAATTCCAACAGGCATGTAAACCTCCTACGTTATTTCTATTTATAAAATAGGAAGATTAGAATTAATTAGTTTCCAATAATCAAAATTAAAATTAACGTCATATCTTATAGCTTCATTTCCACTCATATCCAAAGTTACTTCATTTATACTTAATGGATATACATTTCTTAATTCTATTATTTTACCAGTAGATTTACCGTTAAACTTTAATAATTTAATTAACATAGTTTTGGCTATAATCTTTGTGGAACTAAGTGATGCAAAACTACTATTTTGATCAACTCCTACTATTTTTTCCATCCAAGTGTATATCATACTTAATACATCTTGATTTTCAGTTTCTTCCATTGATAATGTAATATTATTATCAAATAAAGTTCTACTCGGAATTGATTGTTTAAATCCATAAAACCAAGTATCTATAGTTTCTATTACTCTACCTGGTGTAGTTATAGCCTTTATTCTTAATGATAATTTATCTTGATTTATAATATTAGAAAGAGGGGAAGTAAAATCTAATATATCTACTTCCCACATAAAATTTCTAAGTATATCTGGTTGATCTCTTAATCTACCTTCAATAGTATAATTCATTTTTACGTAATCGTCGCTGAAGTTGCTATTATTCCAGTTCCATCTCTATCTATCTTCTTTACTATAACTTTCAAATTAGTTGAAGCATCTATATAAGATATATATAAATCTCTTCCATTTATAGTTATATCCACAATCGTAACAGCTTCACCATCTAAAGTACAGGATAAATTCATAAGTTCTCCTTAAATTAAACCTTTACCAAATCCCAATAGTCAAACTGAAAAGCCGCGGATCTCATGACGCTAGAATTTGAACTCATAGCTAAAGGGCTTTCACCAATCGTAGAAGGCCAAGCATTTACACATCTAATCATATTTTCCATAAGCTCACCATTAAACTTATACATTTTAATGAAAATATTAGTAGTCTGACCAGATCTTTTACTTTCAGCTAATGCATGACCAGCATCATTATCCTCAGCTTTAATATTAAAAATCTGATTTTGCCATTCATATAATGCTTTGGTAATAACTTGATCTTCAGTTTCCTCAAAATCAATACTCAAAACAGATCCTAAATTTAATCGACCAGGATAAAATTGAGTCATTCCCATAAAATATGATTCTATTGGCGTATTGGATCTATCTGGAATAGATGCAGTTTTAGCTCTTACTATAAAAGGTTCTTCATCTGATATTGTAGTTATTATATTTGAAATTTCAGGAAATGAAACCTCAAACAAAAAATCCCTCTGAATATCTTTATTAGCTTTTAATCTTCCTTCAATAGAAAATTGTGGCATTTTATTCTCCATTTTTATAGTGGAAGACTATAAATCTTCCACTATATTTTTTATATTTAAACTTCCGTTGTAGTAACACCAGTACGAGTCACAATAGTTTTTAATGAAATATATTCGATGGTTTTTGTTGGTTGAACAAAAACATTTACATCAAGTTCATTAGCATCAATTACTTGTTGAGTATTATTTTCTTCATCACACTGAACTGTATAAGCATATAAACCTTCTTGACTCTTAATTGGAGCTAAGAATGAATCTAAATTACTCCAAATTCTAAGTCTAGTCTTTGCTGTATTATTTACATCCAATACATAACTCATAAGTGATCTAGCCATAGACTTCCGGATATACACTAATAACATACGTACATTTATTCTATCTAATGCTGAAGCTTTTCTTTGACAAGTTTTTTGTCCCCAAAGTACATGACCAATTCCTCTAAAATATCGGGAAGTATTAATATTTCTATCATACAACTGTCCAATCTCAGGTTCAGACCATACTTTATTTACTCCAACAATTGGTAATATTCCTCTAGTCATACCTGCGGGAGATTGTCCAATAGTGGCATCAGTCTTTGCAATTACCGCTCCTGCTTGAATTGATTTTGGTAAATAAACATATTTTGAATTATATTTATCATAAACTTTATCCCAACCAGCATAAGCAAATACATAAGAAGGATCAGTGTATCCACCCTGTTCGGCAGTCCAAATTTGTTGAACTGTAGTATCGGTAACTGTACCAGATTGAGTAACCATATAACAATCTTTTCTATAACCAACCACATTTTGACAAACTAATTGTTTAACATTCATACTATAATCAGGAACTAAAACTATACTTATATCATATTCATCTTTGTTTTTAAAGTAATCCCAAACCGAATAATATGTTCCAATTCCAGATTTAGCAACCTGATTACCACCAGATAATCTAATTAAGGAGGCATTTTTAACACCAAAATAATCACCAGTACTTAAAAATTGATTAGGATTTGTTGATTGAGTTATAGTAGTTGCATTATCATTTACATCTACATAAATTAAACTAGATTTTCCATTAACCACATCTTTGATAAACAATTGATCATTATTTCCATCAAGTTGTGATCTCAAAGTTCCATAGAATGTTTCTTGAGGATATAAAGATAACGCACTAGTAGAATTACTAGTTTGAGTAAATGATTCCCAAGTTTCAGTTGTTTCTTTCTTATATACATTGATTTTAAATACACTATTAGCAATAGTCATAGCACTAGTCGGAATTGCACTTGTTGCATATCCTACAGGCAAATCATCATAAGAATAGAACCAATCGGATGCAGAAGTTAAAGTCTCAATTGTTACAGCTATATCATTTCCCCAATCACCAGGAGAAACAGCACCAATAATCATTTGAGCACCTGACATTGGAGCATTATCAATAGCATAAATTGAATCTATCTGATCAGCTACAGGACCAGCACTAGCTCCTATATTTGCAACTGAATAACCTAAAGCATTAGTTCCAATGCCTGTTTTTGCAAAGTAATCTTCTGTTGCAGTAGCGGCACGAATTACGTATAATGAGCTTGATTCTTGTAAAAAAGCCAAAGATGCATAAGCACCATATCCATAAACTAATGAAGTTCCAGATATTACTGGTTCTCCAAATTGTTCTATAAAATCTTGATCACTAGTAACTAATACTGGTCTATTAACAGGCCCTTTTGGAGAAGTTATTACTATAGCTCCAGTATTAGTTCCAGCTCCAATAGTTAATTCGGATTTATCAATTTCTTGTTCATTAACATTTGGAGTATTTGTTTTTCTTCCAGCCATGTTTAGGCCCTCCTGAATTATATAAAATAAAATTATTTCAAACTATCTAATTCTATTTATAATTTTAAAAATCTAAACATGGCGAGTCTACTAGTCGTCATCAAAGTTAGGATCATCAGCATCTTGATCAGTAAAAACTATAGGAGCATCTGAGTCCCATCTATCATCTATCTTAAACTTATCTTCTATTGACTTAATTCCTACATTCTTTCCATCAAATAGTTCAGTTGTTACAAAATATAAAGCCCATAATAAGCTAGTCACAGAATCATCATGTGCATATTCTGGAGATTGATATATATTAGGCTTAATTTCTTCATATAAACTAAGTTCATATATAGTTTGTCTATCAACTAACTTTAACCAATGACTTTCTAAATACCTCTTTAATAATAAATTGGCATTTAGTTTAGTCTTCTTTGTAGCCCTTATACCTAGTCCCTTAGCATCACAATTAATTATAGCATCACATTCATGATCATTCCAAATTATATCAGCAACTAGTGACCCTACACCATTATTCTCAATCATCATATTAGCATTATTATAATATTCCGATATAGATACACTAATTTGAGCAAATTTACTTATTTCTAAAGTATTAGTTCTAAAAACGGCAACCTGTTCAATATCAAGTTCTGAATTTATCTTCAAAATCTGAATAACAGCATAATCATGTCCAATTCCTTCAGATGAATCTATTCCCATTATATAAAAAGCATTAGGAATCGGATGTTCAAATATTTGAAGTATACCATTCCACTTAGTGTCTATAGGATCTATAGTTTCTAGTCTCTCCAATACTTCACTATCTATTAATGTATTTGTTGAACCAATAAATTTACAGTTATGATTCAATATATTATTAGCAAAATATCTATGAGTGTCTTTTACCTCTAATACATCAAAAACTAATTCCTTTTTTCCAGTTTCTATATTTATTATAGTTTTATAACAGTTCTGGGATTCTAATACTTCTCCAATATTAAGTTCACAAGCTTCAACTTCTAAATCATCTATTACAAATACATGATGATAAGTTACAGATATGGTTGAATTATCTTCTAAAGTAAATGTTAGTAAGTCCTGCTCTCCAAGACAAGCTAATCCATCAAAGTCCTTATAGCCTTCATCAGTTTCAATCTGTAGTCCTTCAAATTTTCTGATTTCAATCATATTTTTATCCAAATAAAATCATAAACTTCTCTATCATCAACTGTAGTATGAGCTATTTCATCCTTAGTTTTAATTTATAAAGGTCTATCTTGTCCAAAATATAATAAACACTTAAATGCCTTTGTTTAATAAATAACCAAATAAATCCTAACAACCATTCGATAGTAAATTTCATTAGTCTATTTTTTCCTTTTCTATAGTTCCATCTTTCTTAACCTCTATATTTAAAAACTCATGATTCTTCTTTAATCTATTTTGTATTTCTTCTTTAGCATCATCAGGAAGTTCCTTCTCATATTTAGCCTGACAATCATTTACTCCACGTCCACATATCTTGGCTATCTGCTTATCTAACCATTTTACAAAAAATTTCTTCGTAATAGGGTTCCAATACCATGTAGTCTTCCTATTGTTAGCCCAGTGTATAAATCCCCTATAAATAATAGGAATTATTATCACTAACATCCCATAAAAAGCTTTCGCCCATTCTGAATTAACATACAAACCAAAAAAATTAACTATTTCCGTTGAGTCCATATAATCCTCACTTAAATTTAATTATCTCCCGTGAACCATCTTTTGAACTAAATTCGCAAGTCCTTACTTCCATCTCCTTACCTTCAAAATATGATGAATCAAATGAAAGGTTTTCTTTTATTCCCTTCTTTATATATGCTATCGTACAATGAGCTATATACTTTGGAAAATGATTCTCAAAATCTATCCTACGCTTCAATAATGAGTTCAATTCCCGTAACCTTTCAGATTCAATCTCTATCTTCATTACATCACAGTTATCATTCTCAAAAAAAGAAATCTTCCCGAATCTAACTTTGAAAGGTTCTATTTTTGAAATTATTGGCCTAATCTCCTTGGCTTCTGATGATATTATTCCATATAATATAGTGCAGTGAGGATCTAAATCCCTTCCACAATCATCATTTTCTCCCATATATAAGTAGTCATATATTATATGGGAATATCCAAAATCTATTATCTCTTTACTTAGTTTATCATCAATGTTAAATTGCAATGATGAATAATTATGACTAATCTCAGTTCTATCCATGATAAATCCTTTCCAAAATCGTTGTTTGAAAATATTTATCATTTTAAAACTTTTAGTTCTCTACATTATTACATCTATTGCAAATTCCGATAATCTCTTTCTTTGGTTGTTTACATCTACACGTTTCCGTTGAACCGCATCTCTTACATTTTAACTTTAAATGATGGTTGGGTTCTGGATACTCCTTCCTTATTTCATCAAAACTCTTATTATTTTCTTCATTATATATTAAATAATCTCTAAATTTCATCATGCAACCTCTCTTTTAATAATTTTATAAAATCCTCAGAATTAAGTTTACCTTTTGCACTATTAGTTTGCCTTCCGCAAATAACTAAATTATCTATTCCACCAATTATTTTAAAATCTACATTATTTTTAAATCCATAACTTATACTTATTTTGTGATCTATAGTTGGTTGAAATAAATTGTTACTTAAATTTATATCAGGATTTATTTTTCTAAATTCTTCATTTAATATCAATTTATCTCTGGTATAATAGTCTAAACCATCCCAGTTCTCAAATAATATTTTAATATGTTTTCTAGTTTCATTCCAAACTGTAGTATAATAATAATGAATTTCATCTAAATTATCATAAACATACCAATTTTTATTATTAATATTAGTTTCTCTAACCTTTTCTCTCACCCAGTCTAGTTGCATAACATTATCAACCGAATACCTATTTCTACACGTTATCCTTATAGATTCTGCTATCTTCTCACAAACCCAATCTAATTTCATATTATGGTCAACGCCATATCTATCAATCAATGTATTAGTTCTATGGTCATTAACTAATCTAATATTCTCTTCAGTCCAGAAAGCCTTTCTCTTTTCATTTATCTCTTCCTTATTTTCTTCTAAAGCTTTTTCCCTCGCATCCTTAACATGAGGTAATTGCAAAGTTTCCTCTATTCCATACTTTTTAAAATTAGCTTCCCTTATCCTCTTCTTTCCTATCTCACAACCAGAAAAACTCTTAGTTCCATATTTTAATAAATTAGTTTTTTGAGTCTTCTCTATTACAGCTCTTTTACTTTCTTCATTTGAAAATAGTTTCTTCTTTATATCACTTAATTTCTTTCTTGATTCCTCTGTTGCCTTTGTACATTTACAACTACAATAAGGTCTATAACCAACTAAAAATCCTACAAATTTAGTTTCTTTTCCACAAGCTAAACATTTTCCTTCATTCTCTTTTTTATAAAATTTATCATAATATTGCTTCTCAGTTATATCACCATGATAAACTTTTAAATGACATCTGTAAAAATCACACCACCTATAAAATGTAGTCTCTTTACCACAAATTGAACAAACAAACTTAACATTTCTGTCAAATTTCATACCTTTACTCCTTTTTTATTTTTATAAATATTGTTATAGAGGTTCTGGAAATTTACTCGCCAGATAGTTTAGATTTACGCTAATAAATCTAAACTTACCTCACTTTTTATTAATTATTCCAATTCCATAATTCACCGAATGTCAACGTTTTCTTTTCTCCATTCTTATTTATATTTATACGAGAAGTTTTTTCAGAACATGCGTATTCCTGATTAAAAAATACAACCCCTCTATCTCTTATTAGATTTTTCTTAAAATTTTCGTCACGATCAGGATGTTCCCACCAATTTACTTTAACTGGGAAGAATGTATTTTTACCTTTAACTGCATCAATCCAGATATTATAATAATGATTCATACCATTAGGAGTAGAGACTATAATAATTTTAGTAGTTTTACCAGAAGAGATAGTAGGCCAAACTGAATCCATAAATTCAGAGGCTATATTAGAAGCTACAAAAGCGAACTCATCTAAAAATAGACAATTAGAAACTAGTAAACCATTAGCATAAAATCTATTACCATTAGCTACATTAAGTAAATCGTATACATAAGGACTTATGCTTAGATTTTCTGTAGCGGTAACAGTTTCAAAACCATCTTTAGATTTAATAGAATCACCAACTTTATAAAAATGTCCAAATTGTTTTTCATTATCATTAAAAAACACTTCATGCCTTCTAGTTAATTCAAGGAATGAATTGTCTGTTGTGATTTTTAGAATATTATTATTTCGTACTTTCTGTTCAGATAGACCATAAAAATTTTGAAATCCATTAGGAGTTAAGACATCATATTTGGTATTAAGGAATATATTAAACTTCTTTCTTATTTTATCATTAAATAAAAGTCTTAGTTCTTTGATAGTAACATCGGATACTTCTTTGGTTAATTTATCTCTAATGGTTACTTTATTATTTTCCGTTAGGCAGTTTATAGAATAACCTCTAATAGCAGAACTAGCTGTTGATGCTGATAATATTCTAGTTCCATTACCTAAAGTTATAGAAGCTTTATTCCACCCACCTTCAACTATACCTGGTTGTAACCAATAAGGTAAATTCTCATAAACCATTTTTATTCTATTCATAATTTCAATAGCAGTTTTCTCTTTATTAGCTAAAACAGCTACTGTTTTATGTTCATTAAATATTGCGTAGTGAGTTAAATAAACTGAAGAAACTGTAGTATTATGTGAGAGTATTCCTGAAGTGTAATATGTATGGTTTTCTGAACCAACCGATAAATCATACATACTTTCTTTATAACCAAGATTCCTTACCGATTTAACAGATTCTAATCCAGTCTTGGTTATTATCCTTTGCCCAATTTTCAAATCCTTCGTAAAGACTTCATTGTAAAATTCATCCATTACAATGTGATCATCGGCACATTGTAATGTATAATTGTCAGTTGATAGTTCCCATACTTCAAATTCTATAGTTTTATTGGTATGAGTTATATCTTCCCATCCAGTATCAGTCTCTACTTCCCAGTCATCAACTTCAAACGTTTCAATAAACTTATCTGCTATCATTTCCTTTCTGATCTCCTAAAAAATCTATACATTTCTTTATTACTTCATCTTTATTCTTGTAGTATGAGAGTTCATCAATATGCAAAATATCACAATTTATAGTTTCAACTATTTCAGTATCTCTTATTTCATCTAATGTTTTATCACTATTATGCAAATATTGTTTTTTAGTTTCATGAAATTTATGCCAATATGCACCATCAAACTCAATACACTTATTAATAGACTTTATATAAAAATCCATCTTTCTTACATGTTCTTTAGTTTTAACTCTAAATTCATAATTACAATTATCGTTTAAATTAATACCTTCTTTATAAGTAGCAAAGAAAATATCATCATTTGAATATTTACCTTTAATAATTTCATAAATATTCCAAAATAATTCCTGACTAGCTTTTGAATAATTTTGCTTTTTAAAACTCTTACTCCACTTCTCTGTAATATCATTTCTTTTTTCTTTAGCTTCTTCTAAAGTGCATCCCTCTCTCTTCATTATCTTATCAACTGAATTAGTAGTTTGTCTTTCTCTAACCTTCTCTCTAGCCTCTTCTTCAGTGAATCCTTTTTTCTTCCAATATCCAATCTGATTTTCACACGATTCACCTTTAGCAAAAGTAATTTTACAATTCTCTGAAGCTACTTTCACTCTATTAGTATTCTTATTGTAGTACAAAACATTACAATTTTTATTAAAACAGAAACTATTAAAATGTCCTCGTTTCTTTGAAAATCCTACATCAGCTCCACACCATAAACAATGTCCATCAGATTCTCCTTCTTTCAAAAGATATTTCTTGTAATATTCAGGATAACCACCAATATCCTTATGATCCTTATTAATGTGACGAGTTAATCCTTTCTTAAAATCCGCAGTATAACCACATTCTTTACACACGAGTTCATCACCAGACATACAAAATCCCTTCATTAAAATTATAAATTATAGTTTTATTAATAGTTGTAGAAAATTAAGAATCTTATGAAGACAAATTCAAAATAAGCGGCAATCATTAATCTTTTATAATATATAATATAATTTTAAAGTATAATTGTCAAGAACTATTTTCATTATTTATGATTTTAATTATTTTCTACTTTATCTTGGGTTTAATCATTTCATGAAACTGGCCAATGCTTAATTCAACTATTTTCCCCGTATTTTTATTTCTTATTCTAATTTTTCCCCAATAATTTATACATTTGCCTGCTTGGCGGGGGCAAAGAACCACAAGATTTTGTTTTTGTTCCAACTCGCCATCTTCGTTTCTATATTCAGGAGACTTGTACATAGCTTTAAGCATTCTTTTTTGGAACTCCCAGAACTTGATTAATATTTTGCCTTTATCGACTGATATAATATTGCAATATTTTTCACCGAAGTAGAGGATATCGCTCATGCACTTAACGAACTCTACTTTCATATCATCGGTATAGATTATTTTATCATTAGCGTGTCTAAGATTAGCATTACCATTATACATAATATTAACTCACTTGTTTAAATTGTTCAAAGAATTTTTCAACCATAATTTTCATACCGGATCTACTTAGATGAATTTCATTTTCAAAGAGTGAAGGATCGGTTATAGTATTTCTTAGGTCTATAATTTTTACATTATCACAGAGTATAGAAACTTCCACTAGAGTATTATAGAACTTATCAATTATAATTTTCATAATTTCTATGATTAAGGGTTTATTAGTTATATTAAGACTATTAAATTTCGACCAGATCCACGAATCGGTTTTAGTGAACCAAGAATTAAAACCTTCACCAAGATTAGTTATATAATCATAGGTATGAATATAAAAGGTTACATTATCATTAAGATGTTCTTTTAAACTCATAATAAGCCATACAAAAGCTCGTTTAATGTTTTTAAGGAGATTATCTAGGGCTAACTCATTTATAAAGGATTTGGGCTGGTTATTATCGGTTGAATTGATGATAAAAGATTTAATATTATCAATTAAATCATTACCACCAGCACTAATAAATAAACCTTTTATTTTATCAGATTTTAAAGATTCGTGAAGGATAGTGGAGAGGGAATTAGTTATTTGGTTTATTTTTTTAATAGTTGATATATCACCTATTAAAGTATCACCAAAGTGAGAATAGTTTACGATATCTAATTTTTCAGATAAGAGGTCTATAATACTATAGCTATCAATTATATTAGAAGTTTCACCGGGACACGAAAACCACGAATCGCCAACAGCAAGATATAGATTAGAATTTTTATTATATCTATGTTGCCACTTATTTATTTGATTAGGTGTAATAATTAGCATATAACTCCCGTTTGATTTTTTATAATAGAGAACTCTTCAATATTATGTTCATTTATATAATTTAGAATAACACCCGCTGAAGATAATTTTTTACCAAGAATGATTATAGATTTTTCATTTTTGATAGAATGTTGACCAAACTTAGCATTTGGAATATAAACTAAATTATGACAAGTTGGACATAAATGGACTAGATTAAAGTTATTATTAGATCCATTAAGTTCTAAAGGTACGATATGATGAATATTTATTTTAGATCTTGAGTTAGTAGAATAGGAGCATAATTCACAAAATAGCATAAGATTAGTCCATTAATTTTCATGTTTCTTTCTTTTATAATTTTTGTCAGAACTAGTGAAGTTATTAGAATCGGGATCTTCTCTTTCATCTACCACACTATAATTAGCTTCAACGGCATCTAAAGAATTTGATTTTTGGGCTTCTTTAACTATCTTTAGGAAATCAGTAGCTGTCATTTTAACTTCATCATTTTTAGCCTTACTTGAACCAGACTCTTCATCGTGAAACATTTTCATTTCCAAAATCATTTTATATAATTCGCGTAATTCTTTAAGGGCACTAGATTTAGAATTTATCAAATTAGCCATAGCTTCATACATTTTTCCACTAGCACCAATTCTTAAATCTTGATCTAATTTATTAAGGGCAGAATTTGTTATTTGTATTAGGCTTTTAGTTTCAGATAATAAGAATATTTTATCTTCTTCGGAAAAACCTATTTTGGTTTCTTTTAGTGTATTAGTTATTTCATTTTTTCTTTTATCAACTACTTCCATTTGTTTATTCACGTCTTCAATACAGGAATTAAAATCAACATTAAACGTATCAGTCAAATCATCTATAGCCATTATAAACCTCATCTCATGTAATAGTTTCAGTCCAATAAACTTCAGTATTTGCATTATAGCCAGAAGTATTATAACCTGAAGTTGGAATTTGAGATTCTGTATAATAACCTTCAGTTTTTATTGAACTATCCAAAATATAATTATCATAACCAACAAATAAATCAGAATTAATAATTTTAACTAATGCTGCTGAAGTAACTGGTTTATACATCCAACCTTCTACTGTAAAATCTAAATTTGCATTTACTTCTCTCATTGATTCTTGATCCATTGAGTTTGTAAAATCTAAATTTATAGTTTCTAATTTGGTTGGCAAATCTCTTTCAATATTTAGAAATAGAAACTCTTTTACTCGTAACATAAATGATGGGTTGCAATATGGTAAAATATTCTCTAATATCTGAGCTAAATCTTCCATCGAATCAGACCTAATGAATAATGTATAAGTAAAGTTATATGGTGTTGGTTGAAAATCTGAGTATACAGAATCACCATTATCTAAACTTAATTTATCATCTAACCAAAAACGCTCATCATCTGAACTATACGCTCTACTTGCATCATGATTGATACCATTTAATACTAATGACATTTTAGGAACATGTTGATAATATCTGGTTGTATCAGATGGATGATTTACTTCACCCATAGCTTGCATTTTTTCTATCGGACCAGTTGTTATAGGTACATCTATTGACTTAACTATATTTCTTTCTTTATCAAACCGATATATAGTCATATCATTAAACATATCCAAAAGAGCTATTTCAACACCCCAAAGTGTTCTTGCATAATAGTACTTATTGTACATTATAGTAAAGCCTCAATCTTTGAAATAGGAACCTTTTTTGTCATTAAAGCTTCCATTACTTCTAAATAGTCGTAATAATTAGAAAATTCAACCAAATGATCTAAACTTATTCTTTCTGCTATAAGTGGATTATTTGAATGTTCAACCTCTATCTGCATACCTTTGATAATTTGTTCTTCTTCTACTTTAGGTCTTTCTTTACTATTCCAAAGACCTCCTCTACAAAATGAAGATAGCTGATCATAAACTAATGAATTGAATTCATCTTTGGTTATTTTATTATCAGCAAGAAAAGTTTCGAGTTTTTCTTTTATATTATCTTCATTTAAGAAAAAAGCAAATACCTTTTTAAATTTAGATTCTTGTTCCTGCTGTATCATATATTCTTTTAATAACATTATAAACTCCTATTAACCAAAGTAAAAATCTGTTGGTTCACTTTCACCTTTTATCTGATCTATTATTATAGATTCCTCTTCTCTTCCTTCACTTAAAATATCACTACCTAATGCAGTTCCCCCACCAGGAAATTGTATTGCATATTTCCTTATATTTCCACCCCAAACAATCTTAGTTTTTGCTAAACATAATGATTTAACTAAATTATCATTATATAAGTTTACCGCAGCTTCTCTTTTATATAAATGTAATAAACCAGTTACTGATTCTGTTGGTGTTGGTGTTATCATTAATGCACCTCGACCAGGTATCCAGTTGACACAATACATCTTTCCTAGCTTATCTCGTATCTCTTGCAAATACATCATAGCTACTTGATATGTAGTTATTTCTAATCCGGGTGTAAAATTACCCGTCAAAAATCTTGAACCAAACATCCCCTGACCATTATTGTTCTCTTGTAATAATATATGAGTCGGAGAAAATAATGTATTGATTCCATCTACACCAAATGAATAGCTTATATCAAATACCTGAGCTACATCAACAAAGGAAGCAGATAAATTAGGATCACTCATTACTTCATAAGTTCCTACATTAGCAGATGTAGTAAATGCTACATAATCTAAATATAAACCATCACCATAATTATATTTCTGCATAACCTGAACTGAATCTTCTATTACTTGATTCAATTGCTCAGTTGTAACTTCTATATTAATAATCGGTGAACCTAACATAGTTTTTATGTAGTTTCGCATGCCCTCAAGTGTATTTATTTTAGCCATTTGGTTTTTCCTTATATCGCATAATATCTATTAAAATCATCTTTCTACAGTCTTCTTCTCCTTCACATTACACTTCTTAGGATTTATTTTTATACCTTTTAATGGTTTAATAGTAGGTCTTACTGTTTTATTTCTTACTTTTGGAGCTTTATTCTCTGTTAATTGAGTGTTTATCTCCTTCATTAACTCATCTAAAGTCTTCGGAGCCTTATACTTCAATGTATTATCTTCTATAGTCTCTATATTATTAACATTCTTTATCTCAGCTTCAGGATCTATTACCTGTATCGGATACAAAAATTGCTTATATTTTACAGCTATATCATAAGGCAAAACATACTTCTGATCTATAGTTCCAGCCGGTAATACTTGTTTTAGTTCCGGTATTGGTAAGTCCCTATTACTAATATTAATTACTATAATCTGCTTCATCTAAACAGTCTCCAGTTTCAATTGTTCAATAAAAAAGAGGATGAAATTTCTTCCATCCTCTTCTATTTATAAATTAATAAACTTACCTAAATTTTTTAATTATAGTTAATCTATAGTTTTAAAATAATTTCTCAAAAATCTTTTTCTATCAGATCTTTTAAAAATTCCTTTTTTATAATAATCTTTTATGGGCTTTCTACAATCACCCTCATAGTTATTATGATATTTTTCAGTTTTTACCCTTGAAACAAACATAAATTAAAGTCCATAATTTATATAGGATGTTAGTTTTTTAGGAATAACATCTCTATAATTTGAGTCATTTTTAATTTTACAAACTATTGATTCTACAATTTCTTCTTTAATAATATAAAAATAATGTAAATCATTTATAAATCTATCAACACCTAAATCACAAAAATCCCAAGGTAATTTAGCTTTAGAATCAATAAAACCATGAGGATAAATTTGAACAAACTCATAATCAACATTAAATAAAAGTTTAATTATAGCAGTATTTGGTTGTACAAAGTACGGATATTCAACTACTTTATAACCCATATACTCATAAACATATTTCTTCTTTTTATCAGTTAAAATAGTTTTAGTACTTGAATAATGTCCTGGAAATGTATCAGTTCTATCTCCATTAAATTCTATAATTAATTTTAATCGTTCTGATCTAAAATCTGGTCTATTTTTTATAAATGAATCAGGAACAATTTTATTACAAATCCAGTTTTCATTCGGAAAAATTTTATCTAATAGAAGTTCTTTAAAATTTTTTTCGTAAATAAACATTACAAACCTCTCATAGATTTTGATATTTGTTCTGGATTATTATAAGTTTCATATCCATATTTCTCTAATTTTGTTGATTTTATTTTATCAACCATAGATTTAACATCACGTTCTTTCCATTTATCTTTTAATTTTTGGTTTCTTTTATTAGATTTTTCTTCTGTTAAATTATTAAAATAATCAGTTCTTTTTTCACTTTGTATCTTTTTAAGTTCAGGATCTTGATTACTGCAGGCTCCCGAACAAAATCTATTATAACCTAATTCTGGAGTTGCAAAACTAGTGGACTTTCCGCAAATTTTACATTTACCTTCATTATCTTTTTTCATAAACTTATTATAATATTCTATAATAGACATTTGAATATTATGAACTTTTTTAACGTGGTATCTTACAAACTCACACCATCTATTATAATTAATCTCTTCACCACAAATATGACAAAACATAACATTACCTTTCATTAAATTATTTATTTTTTGATAAAATATACAATTTTTAAATAAGAATGTCAAGAAAATAAAAAAGGATGATGTATTTCTACATCATCCTTTACTTTAGTAAAGCATTATAACTCTATAAAAATCAAAGATTAATATCCGGCGATGATCTTCGATAAATTTGAATATTGAACAAGCCTATAATACCGACCTGCCCCAAGTAAGCTATCAGTAACTGCATAACGACTTCTAACACCAATAACAGGAGAAAAGTCTCTATAATCAGTAGCAGTATTCATAGCATTCATGATATAAGGAGAGAGGATGACACCCGCGTCATTTTGACCTTCGCCTTTATAACCAACTAGAGCATAATCACCAGAAGCATATTGATCACGGAACACTTTAATAGTAGAATTAATAGTACCGATTTCAGCTACACCTGCTTGAGTAGGATTAACTTTAGGATCATTTCCGCAGAAGTTAGGTCTTGCTGCTTGGAGAGCAGTAGCCACAGCTGGAGAAACGATAGCAAAGTTACCAGCACCTCTACGAGTAGTAACGGCAATAGTATTAGACTGATGAACGATAGAAGTAACGATAGAACTAATCTGTTCTTGAGACCATCGACCATCAACAAAAGAAGTACCAGAAGTTGCGTTAAGATCTAACTGTTTAGCAGCTGCCCCACCAGTACCAGTAACAGCAGTAGTTTTCAACTTACCGATTATTTCTCTATCCATTTCAGCAATGATTTCATATTGAAGAACTCTTACAATTTCTCTCTGAATATCAATATTTTGCATTGCAGAAATATCTTCAGCAGCTTCAAGACTAAAAGATGCTGCTAATTTTCTTGATTTAGCGGTAATAGCTACGCTTTCAAGGATTAATTTAAGCTGAGGGAAATCCGTACCAATTTTCCAAGCTTCCGCTTCAGATGTCGAAGCACCAGTACCAGCACCAGAGGTCGAATAAGTTGCTGAAGTACCAGAAGTAGAACCTGAGAAACCAGAATAAATAGGAACCTGATCCCAAGCTGCTTCAGGGCCATTGACACCAGAACTTTCACCATAGATAACACGAAGTACATAAGCTAATCCAACTGGAGTATTCATAGCTTGGATACCTACGCAATTTTGAGCAAAGAGAGCCGGAAAGGTTCTTCTCATAAGAGCAAGAGAGATTGGTTTATAGGCAGCACTAGCACCCAACTCACCAATAGAAGTAGTACTCATACCTTCGTTCATCACTTTAATATTATCTTGAGCTTCCATAAGAATCGCCATATTTTCTTTAAGATCCTCAGAAAGATTTTCGATAGACATAGAGCCTAACTCAGCTGTATTACTCCATTTAGTAATAAGCTCTTGAATATTTGTTTTTTCCATTTATAGAATTCCTCCGTTTATTTAAAAAATTTCTTAGCTTCTTCAACTGCCGAATATTCATTTTTATTTAATGGTTTCTTTTCGACTATAATTCCATCACCTTCTACTATAACTTCAGCAGAAGATTTTGATGTTGCACCTTTATTTTCTTCACTAATTACAAGATCAATCATAGCATCAATATTAGTTTTTACATCGTCGAATTTTTTATTTTCAAACATCTTAATAACTCTATCTTTCTGAACATCATTAAGACCAGATACGCTTTCAGAGATAAGAGTTTTGACAGATATTTTTTCTAATGTTTCGGATAATGTAATTTTTTCTGCCATTGATTCAGAAAGCTGTTTTGAAAGATTTTCATTTTCAACTTTCAATTTACTTACTACACCAGAACCTTCAAGATCTAAATCTAAAAGATTATCAGAGAATAATTTTTTAATTCCAACAATAACAGGTTCAAGAGTTTCATTAAGTGCTACTTTTGAAATAAGATCATCTGAAATTTTAGACTCAATAAGATTATCAATAGTTGTATCAAGTTTAACAATCAAATCTTCCTCTAATTTTTCCATTTTTGCATCATAATCTTTTGCAATTTCTACTTTCAATGTTTCTTTTGTTTCTTCAATGAGTTTATCAGATGCTTCTTGAATAGCTTTAGTTTTCTCTTCAACTATCAAATCAGAAATCTTTTTAGATTCCTCAGTAATAAACTCTTTAAGTTGTTCTTGAAAAACTTTAAGATCTTCTTCCGTAAGAACATCTTTAAATTTCTCAATAATTTTTTCAATCACCATATTTTTAAACCTCCATTTAACAATTAAGTATATTTATAATTCAATTAACTAGTTTAATAATTAAATATTTATAACTTATTAATAATCAATATTTTATAAATGAACATTACTCAAATCATGTAAAAATTCATTCATATATTGAAGTAAAATTTTAGAGTCACCTTTTTTATCTAATTTTACTTCTAAATTTGATACAGCTACTTCAACTATTTGACCACCTTCGGTTATAATATATTCTTTATTTTCAAGAATACCATCAACGAAGGCACCAGGAGCTGAAGGATCTGCAACTATATCAACAGTTATTAATCTATAATCATCATTAACTACACAACCATTTACTGTACCAACACCTCTAGTACTTACACCAAGTCCGATTTTATCTTTTAATAGAACTTGAGCAATTAACCCTTTAGGTGTATCGAGTATTTTAGCTATTCCTATACCATCATTATCCATCATTTGTAAAGATTCGATGATATGACTAACTCTATCTAAGTTAATAGTTGGTGAAGGTGGATGATCTAATTCACCCATAGATCTTCGATTAACAATTTTATCTTGGAATTTGTTAATTTCTCGTTCACAAATAAGTTTTGGATATTTTCTTCCATTTCTATTTTGAACTTCTGCTTGAAGAAATGGGCCTTTAATTTTATATGAAGGTTTTCCATTGTCAACACTTTCACATAAAATTTCTAAATCTTCATAAGATAGAAATTCGGTTAAATATTTCAACATATTTCTCCTCATTTAGAAGAATTTATAGTCTTTAAAACTTCAGATTTCCTTTCTTCTATTTTAGTTCTAATTTTATTTTCTGCTACTTGAACTACACTATTAACAATTGATGCATAATCATTGTCAAGTAACATTTGAGTTAATGTATCTTTCATATAATAATCTCCTTTATTTATTTATAGTTTGATCGGTATTTGTTGATGTATCAGTTGGTTGATTAGCTGTTACATCAGGAACTGGATTAGTTTCATAGGGATTAATTGGTGGATAATTAGCAGCTATCTCAGCAGCTTCAGCTAATTCTTTATCAATTAAAGTTTTATTTAAGTTAAACTCATCATCAGTCATTTTAAAGTATCTTTTAAGAACAAATTCCTTTGAGAATAATCCTTCAGACTGATTAATATTATCTCTACTAGCTATATAACCCGCTACTGAAGATAATACTCCAAGTCTAGCTTCACGAATTTCTATTTCTTTAAATTCTTTAAATAAATTAGATTTACAAAATTTAATATCATAAAACTTTCTATCCAAATATTCTTCAGGAATACCACGCATTCTTAATAGAGTAAAGAAAGGATTTAATATAAAATATTTAAACCTTCTTTGAAGTTTCTCAATAAATCTAGCAAATTTTATTTCTTCTTTAGTTATTTCTCCCATCTTTCCAGAAGAATATGGCCCTTGAGCTTGATCAGTAACCCATCTAGAAGTTGGAAGTCTTAAAGCTTTATATAATTTTTCTTTAAACCAATCTAGATCAGTTATTTCACCAAGATTCATTGCTCCACCAATAGTAGTAACTGTAGTTCCATGTCCAGAATCATCTGTTCCAAACCAAATATCATGAGACATAGTTTGTATATTCTGAGCAGAGTCAATATTTCCTGTAGCTGGATCATATAAATTTTTAGTTCTATATCGCTTCATGACGCCTTTGATATATTCTTCAGACTTACCTTTTGGCATTCTTCCTGTATAAATATTCCAAATTCGTCTTTCTGGTGCTCTAACTAATCTATAGATAACAATTGAATCTTCTAAACTCTTTAACATATTATATACTTTAACAGCAGATTCAAGAAATCCTCTAATATCTAATTCATTTTCACCAATAGAACCATAATTAGAATAAGCTATTTGATTAGGTTCAAATGGTGTTTGATTTTTAAGATTAGCTTGTTTATACGTTCTAATTGGAGAATTAGCTATTTGAACATAACCAGCTAAAAGACCATTTTTATAAACTGGAGCCATAGTAAAAGAGGGCAAAATTTTAATTCCAATTATATTATCACCAGCATCATTAGTTATTAATTCACCATACAATTCACCTTCTATTAACCATCTTTTAAAGTATTCTTCTCCTTTTTCTGGAAAATTTAAAACATCATTAATAAAATAAGAAAAAGCAGAATTTATTCTTTTCTTTATTCCAGAAGGAAGTTCAGTCTTAATATCTAAAGTTAAAATTTCTCCATCATCATTATTATCAACTATAGAGTCATTTATTATACTTTCCAAAGCATCCATAATTTCTGGATACAAACTCATTTCTCTATATTTTAAGATTCTTGCTCTTTTATTTTCAAATAGAGGGGCAAAGTCTAAATAAGTTACATCAGAATCGGAAAAGTAACCAACACCATTAGTATCATATAAATAATCTAATTCTTGGGTTGAAGTTCCTTGACTATTTTTTATAGTTAATAATTTATTAACATAAGCATCTTTATCTTGTGCATCAGCGAATTGTGGTGCATAAGGATTCAATTTTAATAAATCTTTTAATGAACTTTTAATCAATTGTAAGCCCTTCGTTAAGGTATAAAATTAGCATATTTAGCTTGAATCTGTTTTATAGTTACACCATAATAAGTTTTACCATAAAATTTCATTACTTCATCCAAATCTTCTAGTCTAATTTGTCTCAGATTAGATATATTTATCTCATCATAATTTCTAAAACCAAAACTACTCTTCTTCATAATTCTTGGTAATGTATCTTCATTTAAACCAGGAATTTTTATAATTCCACCTTTTTCAAAATATTTAAAAGCTACAACTTTGATTTTATTTAACCACCATTGTCTAGCTTTTATTGGTAAATGATGAAAATTTAAACCTACACTACATACACCTTGAGTCTTTTCAACTTTTCTTTCAAATTTAAATCGTTTAAATATAAAACATAATGGTTTAAAATCGTAATATTTTAATTCTGATTTTGGATAATTAGTTTTAAATTCATAACTATAAGTATAAAAATAACCAGTTTGAATTTTTGAAGCTCTCGGAAAGGTTTTCAGAAAGTTATTATATTCAACTATTCTTCCATAATCATCGCTCATTTTTCAACCGAAAATAAAGGATCATGTATGATTGTAGGTTTTTTAGAATTTTTACAAGTTTTCTTATCAAATCTTTTTTGTAACATTACTCTCGGACCAGGACCCATATTTCCAATACTTCCTGTAGTTATTTCTTGAGGATTTCCTACAGCGGCTTCTCCATCTTCAGATAATCCTAACATTTTCTTCATTACACCAACAACTATCGAGTAATATTTATCATCTGAACTTTTAACATCTGGATATTGTTTTGAAACTATATCTTTGGCTTTATTCCACGATTTCTCAACTTCAGATGTTTTCTTTTTTGTTTTATCTGCAAAAAATTTTAAAATATTAGCTGGCATATAATAAACCTCTTAATTATAATTAAAGTTATCGGAAATTCCATTTGATCTTAGGTCATGAGCAAACTCAGACCAAAATTTATTTATAAAATCTAAATCTAATTCTTTTCCATATTCATTAATAAGTTCAATAAAATTAGTTTCATCTAATGATTTAATATTCTTATTTTTCAAAAAAGATATAAAATCCATTACTTGTTTATATTCTGGAAATAAAACATATTCAACTAAATAGTTATCTATATATTCATTAAACTTCATTTAAAAGTTCCTCCTGTAAATCTTCATGTAATTTAAGTATAAGAAGTTCTTCTAATGGTTTAGAATACTTCTCCTGAAGATTATTTATGTCCTTATTCAACCTAAGTATTTCAGCTCGTTGTTCTACATTACCTTTTATATTAAGTTTATCATACATATTAGTGTTTAATGTTCTTAAATATAAAAATTTATTCAAATTAATAAGTTTAGATCCTAATAACCTCTTTAATTTGTATACAAATCTATCTAAAATAGTTAAGGCATCCTTTTCCTTGTCTGTTTTAGGAACCCGAATTACTTTACCTTGTTTGTCGATTAATTTAAATTTATAAGCATCTGTACTTGTTATAGGATTTATTAATTTCTTTAAAAGAATAAAAGTTATTATTGAATCAATATTATTTTTCATTACCACCAACCATTTTGAAGATTTTTAAAATTACCTTTATCAAATGAATCTGGTTGCTGAAAAGGTAATTCACTTGTTTTAATATCATAATGTTCATTCTTATAAGGTTTAACCAGAAATGTCCAACTATGTTTGTGTTGCAAAAACATAGTATCCTCATGAGTTAAATCAACTATCTCATAATAATAATTAGCATATACAGATTTTATAATATCACCAACTTTAGGTTTATATGCTGATAATTGAGGTTGTAAATAACCATTAGAATCTCTTAATGAAGCATTTTCAAAATGTTTTTTTGAAACATTTACTTGAACTAAATCAAATGGTTCTAGTCCAAATGGAGTTGTATTATTATCTTCCTTGGGTAGCTCTAATAGTGACATGAAAGCAAAACAACGCTCATACCTTCTATCATTATCTTCTCCCCAAATTTTATTATAAGAAGTGTCAAAAGTTAATATATAATATACCATTTCTACACCATGAATATTATAACATTCAGCTAACATTGAATCATATAGTTGGCGTTCATTGTCATAAGCTGAACTTTGGAATTGAAAATATTCATTTTTCTCTCTATCAAAATCATCAAAATTTCCCATAATAAACCTTTATCTAATAATTTTTTGAATAAGGATCTCCAAATAAAATATCAACCTTTTCTTTATTTATTTCGGCCGTTACATCTCGAATATCATCACTATATATTAAAACTTCAAATTGATTATATAATTTAACCAAAAGAGTCATAATATCTAATTCTAAGCTCAATAATCCAACATAAACAATTTTATTATTAGTAGATGAACTAAACCATCCATCAGTAAATACACTAAGAGTTTCTATAGGAACCCAACCAGCTGTATAAACTCTAGAAATTTCATCTGATAATTCAGATTCTGTTGAGTCATACCAACCAAGAGTGTATACACTTATAGGATTTAATTCTCCAACAAAATCCCAACCAGTATAGATATTTAATGTTGAACCAAACATAATTTAAAATTTCTCTTATGTTAAATTAACTAATAGTTCTTTCTGTATCAGTTCCAGTTATTACAAATAATGATGTAGTTCCATCTTGTTTATAATAAGTAAATACATTTCCACTAACTGTTATTCTTCCATTATTATAAGCTAATAAAATTTCTAAAATTTCAGATACAGTCTTTGTATCAACAGTTCCAGCCAAAATATCAGCAACAGTTATATCATTTAATATTCCCGAATCTTGAACTCGTACATTCAAATTCGATCCACTAAATGATAATAAATCTGTTTTGGCTTTGATTGAAGTTATATCATCATTATTTGGTTCTATATACGCACTAGTTGCTAATCGTGTATTAATTATAGTATTAGACGCCGGATCTGTTGGTAAATTATCAGTTTTGGATTTTATTGTAATAATATCATTGTTTATGTCTTCTTCTGTTAGTTGTACTAATATAGTTTGAGTTTCTATTTCAACGGCATCTAAAGTAATAGACATATAACTATCACTACCAGAATTTGGATTCATTTCATTTTGTGTTAAAGATAATTGCCATAAATTACCAATTATTGTTGGCGTGGATGTAATATTATGAGCAGATAAACTACTACCATCACTCCATGAATATGATTGAATTGATGCACTAGTTAAATTATTCCAAGCTGAAGTTGAATAATATTCAAAAGTATTTGCATCAATCAACGGAAATGCTAATGTAGTTGCAACATTTTTTATTCTTATTTCAGAAGCCATATATTCTCCAATTAAAAATTTTAAAAAATTCCTCTAAAAATTCCTCTAATAAAATTAGTAGTTCTATGTTTTATTGAACTATCAGCCCGTACAAAGAAATTAACTGTATTACTAGTGTCAGATGGTATTGTATCTGATGTAGCTGTTATAAAAATAGTATTTAATCCAATATTTATCTTATTTGATAAAATATTAAAACTTCCTGTTTGATTACTATCAACCTGTATATTATTTTTAAATAATTTGTAATATAAAGTTCCTGTTCCAGTTGCTGTTACTGAAAATGTTGACGTTTGTCCTAACTTTATTGTATCAGATTCTGGTTGTACCGTTATTGTTGCTGGAGTTTTTGATGTCGATCCTCCTCCAAGTGTAGAAAGATCCAAAACTTCTGGAACCCATGTTGTATCACTTGGATTAACAGCTCCAATATAAGAAGGTAGTGTAGTAGATAAATACGGATGAGTTGTATAACCACCATCAGCTATTGTTGTATCTCCTGAAACTGAAAAGGTTCCTTTAGAAATATATTTTGAAGAATATAAATCGCCTGTTGCTACCGTGAAATGCTTTGCACTTCTACCATAAGCAGTATTGAATTCCGTAATAGTATACAGATCAGTAGTTTTACCAAACAATATAGGTTTTGGTGTATTGGTAGTATTTTGTCTGAATGATAAGTTATTACCAAAGAAAGAACTATCAAAATTATATGTTGAATCTGAAGTTAATCTTACAAAACATACTTCATTTACAGCCCAAGCTGTTGCAGTTATACCGGAATCAATTATGTTATTATATAAAAATCCGTGATAATTATCATAATTTGTAGTGGTATAAGTTTCATCGGTGTGTCCTTTATAAAATTGTGTAGGTGAACTATAACAATTTATTAAAGTATTATTATACATAATTATTTTATAAAAACAATAACTATCGTGGGTAACAGTTGCCGTTATACCAATAGAACAACTATCTAATATATTATTATGTACCTGAGAGAAGTCAGTCTCACAAACTATACCTTCAATATATCCTTTTAAAATATTATTATAAATTTTACTCCCGAAATCTTTAAAATAATCATTAGGATAAGCCAATAAAGAATCACCACCTCTATAATATTGAGCTCCCTTTTCTTTTATGCCAACATAAGAACCACCCATAAAATAGTTATCATGGATTTTTAAATTTTGTCTCTGGTTTGCATTGTAAGTAAATCCTGAAACAACTGTTGTAGCATATCTATAATCCGAAAACACATTTATGTCGGGGCAGTTTCCATTAGCATTAGGATCAGATTGGAGACCCCCATTATTTTTAAAAGCACAATAAGCTATTTCAGCATTAGTCCAGTGATATCCTCTAATACCTCCACTATTTTCACTTCCTGCTGATACAGTTGGGTAATTATCGTGTATGTAACAATTAGTAATTTTAAAAGGCCCTTTATTTATTTGGATTCCGGCAGCATAAGCTCCAGCAGCATAAAAAGTATTTCCCGGGGTTCTTGCATTTTTTATTTCTAAAGAATCGATCCACCAGTATGCAATTCTATGTGATGCAACATCATAGTTACTATTAGAATCTCCTAATACTACGGTTGTTTGTAGTTGTCCATCTAATATAGCCCATTCCCCAGGATATGATTTAACTTTACTATAGTGTCCTATTACCCAACTTGTACCGTTCTTGGTTCCATCTATGGTTTGATGTCCATAATAAGTTCCACCTCTAACGAAAATAGTATTACCAACAGTTATATCTTTAAAAGCCGAAGTAATACTTGGGTATCCTTTATCAGTTCCACCCGTACTTAATCTTGTAGTAGGGTCATAGGTAGCTGTATATGCTGATAATACCGAATCAACATAAACGGTATCAACAGAAAGAATAGTATCATAAGTAAAAGCTATAGTGTCTGAAATCCAACCAGAAGGAGATACTATAACATTTACAGAACCAGAAGCATGTATTGGCGTTACAATTCTTATTCTTTTTATATTCTGTGATACAATGATCGGAGAAGTTCCTCCAAAAGAAACATTATTACCAGTTGAATCAAATGATCCTATTATATCAACAGTATCCCCTCCACTTACTGATCCAGCATTAGGAACTATGTAATTTATTTTTACTGTATCAGCATTAGAAATTGTTGTTGCAGTCAACCAAGTAGTGGTATCTGCAACACTTGTAACTCCATTAGAAAGACCATTTGACATAACCCTATAATAATATGTTGTACCAGAATTTAGTCCTGATGCTGTATACGTAGCAGACTGTCCAGCAACAATAGTATCATCTGAAGCTATAGTAAAAGTACCGGCCGTATCTGTAGCTATCTGAACACGAACTCTAGCGGTATCTCCAGTCCACCAAGTATTTTTAACCCAGAAACTATCAGCGTAAAATTTATTATCATGGTGGAAATTAACTGCAAGCGAACAAGGGAAACTAAATGAATTCGTGGTTGTGGTTGCTGCAGATGTATTGGATAAATATTTATGGGAACCAAATTCGAAATCAATTTCTGGATGTCGTGCCAGCTGTCTGCGATTAATAAAAGGGGCTACCACAGTGTCAATAACTAATTTTTTTGCATCGTTAGTTTTTATAATTTTATTTGTGTCAGTTATGAGTGAAAAATTTGCAGTGGTGCTCCAAGTTACACAATTGTAGGCACTGTCATTATATCCCATGTTACCAATATTAGACGTTGCTGAATTTAGCATTAACCACCCGGAAATGCTATTATCATGGTGCATCCAGTTGCTATCAATTGACAATGCGTTAAATCCACTTGGTACAAATCCTGTAGTATTGTTTTTAAATTTATATTGATATATACTATCATATACATTCGATGCATGACCGTAGGCCATTACCATTGAACTGCTATTAATCCAAGAGTTTGCGAAAAAACAATTTGACATTTCTGAATAAATCTGACCGTCAATTGTAATATTATGAGGTGTACTATCAAACGTACACCTCGTTATTTTAACATTTTTTATTGATGCTGATAAATTTTCATCTGAAGAGAAAAATTCGTTTGCCACAGTGCTACCACTGGCATTAATTGCACAGTTTTCAATTGTTATTGAGTCGCCGCGTATACTATTTTCTGCTGCACGAGAATGAAATATAGTGTTTTTAATGGTTGTACCGGGTCCAGAACCTACTGCCGAGGTATCTAAAAACAGGCATGTGTCAAGTGTATACCCAGATGCGTAAGAACTCGTAGTCCCTAAGATGTTACAGTTTTTAAATACACATTTAATAAACTCAAAGCCTCGATTAGATGAACCAAAATACGCAATACCTCTACGGTATCCAGTAGATGTATATGCACCTCTGGCAACTATACAATTTTTTAACTTGTGTCCTTTGTAACTGCTGCTACTATAAACTAAATATCTATACGTCGTAGGGGTAACAGTACTATCATGCGATAAATAGAAGCCCTCAACTCGCATCGTGTCAGCAACGGCCTCAATTAAATTATTATCCCCAGCAAACAAAGAGTCTCTGCCAGTTGATGCAGAGCGCAGTAAAACTTTTTTACAGCTGATCTTGGTTGTAATAGCTATTTTGTGAGGGCCATTGACCACTGAGATAGTGTCACCTGCAACCGCTGCAGTCATTGCCGCAGCGATAGTCGTGTACTGTCCACCTCCGAGAGGATCGACAGTTAAATTAGTTCCAAAACTAAAACTAACTAAAAATAATAAACTTAAAAATAAATTTCTCATGAGACTCCTTTATCAAACTTTATAATCAAAATGTTCATTTTTCCAACTCTTAACTATTAAATCCCAACAATGTTTATATTGCAAAAACATTTCTTCGGTATGATTAACATTAACAATTTCATAATAAAAATTATTATATTCAGGTCTAATAATATCACCAACTTTAGGTTTATAATCATTAATATTTATTGGATATTGACCAGTTCCTCCAACAATTTTATTAAAGTGCATTTTATTTATATAAACGTGAAAGGTATCAATTCCTTCTAAACCAAAATTAGAAACTAAAACATCTTCTCTTGGTAGCTCATAATAAGACATAACGTTAAAAGCCGAAACTATGGCTCTATCATTATCTTCTCCCCAAATTTTATTATAGGTTGTATCAAAAGTAACTACAAAATAATCAATTTTGTTACCATAGATATTATAAGCTTCCATTTGAAGAACTGAATATAATTCTCGTTCATTATCATAAGAACTATCTTTTCTAAAAAAAGAAGTTGGCATATAATTATAAGTTTCATAATCAGGAAGAGAATTTGAAACTTCAACAATAAATGGTAAAATTTCAATATTAATATCAAGAACTTCCATTTATATAACCTTTAAGAAATTAGATTTAATATTCCTAAACTATTCCACTGAAGAGTGAAATCTCCATTAGTTGAACTTTGAACTCCACTAAAACTTAAATAACAAACTAATGGACTATCATTAGCATTAGTTACTAACCTATAAATAACACAACCATCAGAACTTATTGTAGAATTAGACCAAGTTACATCCAAACAATCCCAAATAGCTGTTGAGCCATTTAACGAAATATCATTAGCTGTTAAAGCAATTCCATTTGCTGTATAACCAGTTCCACTAGTTTCATAAATTTGAGCTGCACTAAAACTAATCATACTTTCAAATGCACTTGTAGCAATAGCACTGGTTCCATTTAAAAGAGAAACATAGAATGTATTCGAGTCCATATCTATATTTCCTTGAAACAAAAGTTTTTTATAATTTTTCATAACTACTGAGCTAGACATAAGTTCCTCCGTTATAATAATCCAGCATGTTTACAATCACTGGATACTGATCTACTAAACATAACATCATTAATAGTTTGTTCTTCACCTTTATTATTTATAGAAATAGTTTCATTTACTTTAACAAGTCTTCCTAAATTAGAATGATAAGGTTTTATATTATCAGAAACTCCTTCTAATATATTTTTAGCTATATTAATATCCGAAACTACTTCTTTTGACTTTTTAATAACAAGTTTAGGTGGTTCAACTATATTAATTATTTTATTTTCTTGTAATTCTGGTTTTTTAAGTGATAAAGAAACTTTATCTTCTTCTAATTTTTTATTAATATAGTCTAAAAAATTTGCCATAATAACTCCATTCACACTAATTTATCAAATTCTGAAACATCAGAATTAAATTCACACTCTATTATTTTTATTTGACTTTCTATTTCTAGTTTTATTTTCTTAACTTCTCTATAGACATCTTCGATTATTACACTAAATTCAGATTGTAACTGATCTATTTGATTTAGAACTTGATCTTGAGTAACTACTATACCACTAGACTTTGGATAATTATTTATAATAGTTTGTTTTATTAGAGCAGTAATTTTCTTTGATCTATTTTGAATATATATAATAAAATCGGATTCTGTTATATTATGAAAACCATTTTCTATAAATGATCTTTTGAATTCTAATTTAATAATCTTCTCTACAATTTCAAAAAGAAAAAACCAATAATATAACTTTTTTTGAGAAATCTCTTTATCATTTGAAAAATTTTCAATAATTTCATCAATTTTATAAATAAAGGTTTGGTCATCTTTAAATCTTTCTTTTAAATGAATCAAAAAAATATAAATTTCATCTGAATCTTTAGTATTCTTAAACTTATCAGCAAAATCTGAAATGAATATTAATATGAGTTCTACTAGTTTTTGTTCTGCATAATCCATTTGTTTCTGAATAATACTTTTATAAAGTTTATCCCTATTAGCTTCCATTAGTTTCTTTTTTGAGTCTATTATTTTATAGTATTCAATAACTGAAAATCTATTTTTCTTCTTAAAAATACTCCAAAAGTTATTATTTTTTATAAACTGAAATATAGTAAAAAATATTCCAATTATAACTATTAACAGTATTCCTTGTGTTCCACTAAGTCCTAATGATTTTAACCACTGCACAATTAATCCCAAAATCTCAGCCATTTTTTAATAATCCCCCAAATTCTAAGTTGCATTTTCCTGTAGTTCTATATCTGTAATTTGTAGATTATGATAATCAAAACCCTGTTTATCATAATATTTTAGTCTTTCTTCAAAATGATCAAACAAATAATTATTTTTTAATCTTCCAGTTCTTAATTTAACTCGTAAATCATCAACTACATCCCATAAAATCATTTGATCTTTAGACTCATGAGTGCGTAATCCTCGACCAATTGACTGAAGAACCTTTATTTTTGATTTGTATGATGAAAAGAACACTACGTTATGTATTTTTTTTATGTTAATTCCGACAGCCATAGTTTGATAAGTTCCAACTAATATCATATTATCTTCTATTTCCATTAGTTTTCTTAATTCTTCTCTTTTAGTTGCACTTATTTCACCATAAATAACACAAACTTTATACTTATCATCTAAATTATCAATTAAATATTGTTCAATTAGCTTTAAGTGTTCTATATGTTTGCAAAGAATGAGGGTATTTTCTTTATCATTTATATTACTGAATATGAAGTTTAATATTTTATATCTACCTTTATGACTCTCTACTAAACGTTCTTCTTCAGGATAAGATCTATTTTTGTATTCATTAATAATTCCTATCGGATATTTATAGAGCAAATTAGCAATGGTTATTTTTGCTAATACACCTTTATCTATTAGTTCCCCTGAAGTAAGTTCAAATATTTTAGGGCCTAAATAACCATAGATGGTAAACATATCAATATCATCATCAGGTAATGTTCCGGTAAAACCAAATTTATAATAAGCATTTGAACATTTAATCATAATGCTTTTTAAAGATTTTGAATCTAAACTTAACCCATGACACTCATCCATTAAAACTGCATTAAATTGAGAAAAAAAATCTTCACCTTTAGTATAAATTGACTGCCAAGTTGAGACTAATATTTTTTTACCAGTTATTTTTTTGCCAGAATATAAAATATCAACAAAATCAACAACTTCTTTCCATCCATATTCAGAAAAATCGGAGAACATTTGTTCAACTAGTGATATATTTGGTACAACTAATAAAATATTTCCTTCAACTTGTTCAATTAGAAACCTAATAATAGAATAAATTATTAGTGATTTTCCGGAACCTGTAGGAGATTCCACAACTCCACGTTTATTATAAAGGGAATTTTTTATAGCTTCTATTTGATAATCTCTTGGTTTCAAATCACCAATAAAAATAGAATCGAAGAATATTTGTAAATTATCATCGGTTATTTCTTCATCAAAGAATTGGGAAATATCAAAGTCAAATTTAAATGGGTAGTTTTTTTCAGTTAAATAATTTACTAATTTTCCAAGTAAACCAATAGGCAGAAGGTGGGTTTTTATATCAAAAAAAGAGATTCTTCCATCCCAAATTCTAGCTTTAAATCTTGGATGAAATTTATAATTCTTAGCATAGCAACTAAAAATATCTCTAATTTCATAAGCATATTCTTTTTCACAATCAACACAAACATAAACTTCATTAATTTTTTCAATATTTATCACAAATAAACTCTCCTGAGTTAGTTTAAACTAAAAACCTCAAGATTATTTATCTTATGATAACTTTTTATTCAACTAATTCTTCAACTAATTTAAACCTCTGCAAATCAATGAAACTATCTTAGGCATAGACAAGTATACCTTTTCTATTTTTCGCGGATTTGAACTGGTTATTATTAGTTTAAATAGGTTTTAAATATAGATTTGAAATTATATTTGTGGATAATCAAATTGGTGTCATAGAATCAAGAACTTTTTTAGTATTAAAAACCATAACTATGCCTTTGGAAGATTTCATTGAAATTCTATCACCAGAATCAATAATACCAACTATAGTCCAGACTTCATTAAATTTTTTGCTTTTAAACTGTTTACCGATAACTATATCAGGATTAGTTTTCGATTTTTTTAAAGTTTGTGCTGGTTCAGCTTGAGGAGTATCTTCTTTACTTTTCTGGTTTATTGCAGCTAATATCTTTTGTTTTACTTCATCAGTTGGATTATGAGCTTTAAGATAACTTTGTAAATCATCTTTAGAAGTTTTATTAATCCAAGCATCAGTTGAATCATCTTCGTTTAATTTATAGTTTTGATTATAATCTAAAAAACTTAACATTTGTTTCTCCTAAATTCCACCAATATAAAATTTATCAACCTCTAATTTATTTTTTAAAGACCAATGAAAATCTTTTATATTTATAAGTTGTTGAGCTAAAAACTCAACTTGTCTTCTTTGATTCTCTACAACCCTATATTTATTGAGATAATCTTTATTTCCTTCGATATAAGTTGTAATTTCACCTTTAGAATCTAAACTATATTCAAATTCTAAACCATCTCCTCTCTTTGGGAATTTATATTTGTGATAAAGTGTTGAGAAAGTTTCTTTTAACATAATTTCAAAATTTATTAGTTTATTCTTTTCAGTATCTAAAAGATTTGAGGTTTCTTGTATTAAACCAGGAATCTTATTTAATTTAGTTTGTATATTGAGTTTAGAGGAATCATCTATAACCAATTCCTTCTCGTAATATTCTTTTAGTTGATCAAAATCTTCATCCTTCATTTATTCACCTTCTTAGAGTTTACTTTTAAAATAACATTTTAAAATATAATTGTCAAATCATCTTCTAATTTTTAATCTTCATTGGCACTCTACTATATGTATTCAGATCTTAGATCTTTTCATATAATCCTAAAGGATTATATGTTGCTTAAAGTCTTACACCAAATATTAGTTAAATTAGTCTTAAAACATCTTATTAGTCTTTATAGTCTTAATAGTTAAATTTATAATCAAAAGACGTAGTCTTTTGTCTTATAGCTTTAGCTATAAGATAATTTAATAACCTTTAATTTCTTTATTATAGTATATCATTCAAGAAATCGATAAAAATGCCCGAATTTGGTAAATAATACTTATTCTTTGGGTAATAACTAAAATACACTAATTTGGTGATAATTTTATAAGAATATGAGTAGATTTTATTTTACATTTCAAATCTATCTTTAAAACCTATTTAAACTAATAATAACCAGTTTAAATCAGTGAAAAATAGAAAAGGTATACTCGTCTATGCCTAAAATCGTTTCATTGATTTGTAGAGGTTTAAATTAGTTGAAGATAAAACATCTACAAATAGGTTTAAATCTTAGGTTCTTGTTCCTAGCGGAACAAGAAGGACTAAAGTCCGCGTTCTAAGGACTAATCTTTGTAGATAATAACTAAATAGTTTTAAGTTTAATTAGTGGTTTGTGTTTAATTAGTTTATTAGATGAAGATTTTTTAATTTTTACCAAAGAGGATCAAAAATTGAACGGCGCTTTATTTTACGTTAGTAAAATAAATAATAAGATAATCTTAATACACTTAATAATATTAATAATACTAATAATTATAAGTTTTATTATGAAAAATATCTGCTAAATCTTTTCTAATTAATATAATATTTTAAAATATAATTGTCAAGTGGCATAATTTACCTTATTTTTATCAAAAATTTGAATCAAATAAGATAACAAAATAGTTCCTAAAACCTATCTGGTTATAATATCCAAATAGGTTTAAATCTTAGGTTCTTGTTCCTAGCGGAACAAGAAGGACTAAAGTCCAAGCTATATAACTAATCTTTGTAGATAATAACCAAATAGTTTTAAGTCCTACCTGATGTAATTAGTTTTATTAACCAAAACTTAGAAAATTTTAAATCCACCATATTATTAGTTTAACTTCAACCAAAGAAGATTTTACAGGTTCTGGTTCTTAAAGTAACCTTAAGGACTAAAGTCTAATTAAGTTTAGATTTTTGGTTAAATTAATTTTGAATATTTTTGAAGATAATAACCAAATAATTTTTTGTTCAGAAAAACGAATTTTTTAATTCTAATTTTTAACGATGTTTTCAATTTTTATCAAAAAGGATGGAAATTCAGGATGGCTCTTTATTTTACGTAGTAAAATAAACAATAAGATAATCTTAATATTACTTTAAAGATTATAATATTATTATTATTTTTTTATGAAAAATACCTTATAAATCTTTTCTAATTAATATAATATTTTAAAATATAATTGTCAAGTGGCATTTTATTGAACTAAAAATGCTTAATTTTACTTTACTTTAGGTAATTCGTTTTGTAAAGTAAACTGATGTTAAAATATGGTGATTTGACAATTATATTTTAAAATGATATCTTATAATAAACAAGAGAATAATAAAGGAGACCAAATGTTTGTAGAATTTATAGAACTAAAATATAAGAATTTCATCTCATTTGGAAGTCAATTAACAACTATATCCTTTGAAAAAGGGCTAAATTTAATAACAGGAAAGAATGGTGGAGGAAAATCTGGTGGTTTACTTGATCCACTATCATTTTGCTTATTTGGAAAACCATATAGAAACATAAAAATTAGAGATTTGATCAATAGAGTTAATAAGAAGAAACTATACACTGAATGTACTTTTAAGGTTAATGAAGATACTTTTACCATAATTAGAACTCAATTACCAGATTCTATTCAAATAATCAAGAATGGTAGTGAATATAATTTAGAATCAGCAAAGAAGATAATTCAGGTTGAAATTAATAGAATTTTAGGAATTGACTATAATATGTTTCGCCAGATTATAGCTTTGGCTATAAACTTTAATAAATCATTTCTTGAGATGGATTCTGGTGAAAAGCGTGAAATAATAGAAAGTATAACCAATGTTAAAGTTTTAGCTGAAATGCTAAAACTTGTAAAAATAGATGTAAATAGTTTAAAAACTCAAGTTGACATTAACTTTAATACTATCAAAATTCTGGAGGAAAATCTTTTTTCAACTGATAAACGAGTTAAAGAATTAACTTATGCCAAAGATAATTTTGAAAAAAATAAAACGGAAGATCTAGAAAAAATAGATTTAAGATTAAAAGACTACTCAAATGAAAAAAACGTTTATTTAAAACAATTAGCTGAAATTGAATTAAAAAAAGAAGATATTAAGAGTTTAGAAACACAATCTAAAGAAATAAATAAACAACTTGATATTTTAACTAAAAAACTAAATGTTGATAAGTATAAGATTGAAGAGTCAGAAAAAAGTATTGAATTTTTAAATAAAAATGATATTTGTCCTATTTGTAATTTAAATTTAACCAAAGATCATAAATTTGAAGAAAAAAATAAACTTAATACTATTATTAGTTCTTGTAAAGAACATATAAAAAATAATCAGCAGGAATATAATGATCTTAAAACCTCTCTAAACTCATTTAAACAGAGAATAATAGCTCAAACGGATATTAATCATAGATTATCATCAATTAATGATAAGATAACTTTTATAAACAATGAAATAAAGAATAATGAAGTTAGAAGAATTGAAATTGTCAATAGAATATTTGATTTTGATTTAGAATCATTAAAAAATGAATTTGAACAAAAAACTGATAATTATATTGACCTATTTAAGAAAAATGAACAAAATAGTCATGACTTACATAATTTTGAGGTTACTACTTCAATTTTATCAGATAATGGAATTAAAGCCTATTTCTTTAGAAAAATCATGCCTATTTTAAATAATAAAATAAACGAATACCTTAAAAAATTTGATATGTTGATTAAAATCGAAATTAATGAATTTTTAGAAGATAAAATATATAGTTTGGATATATCAGGTAATGAAATATCTTATTTTAGTCACTCAGAAGGTGAGAAAAAACGTATTGATATTTCAATTCTATTAGCTTTTATAGATATAACCAAATTAGTCTGTAATTGGGATTGTTCTCTTCTAATTTTAGATGAAATTCTCGATTCAAAGGTTGATGAGGATGGTTTAGAAATAATGATTTCTTCACTGAAGAATTTGATAACTAATAATAAAAGTTTATGTGCTTATATTATATCACACAGACTACATGAATCTGATGCTTTTGATAGACAATTTAGAGTATCTAAAGCTAGTGGCTTTTCAAGAATAGAACAATTATACTAAAAGGACTAATTATGGCTAAAATTTATGTTAAAAATAGTGAGTTTCTTGAACTTTTAAGAAAATTTGAAGAAACTAAAGATAGAAAAATATATGAAAAGCTAGGAAAGATTTTCATGTTAATTGCTCAGAATTTTTTAAATAAACCTTGGTTTATTAATTATACTGATGATAGAAAAGATGAAATGATTAGTGATGCTTATTATTGTATGATAAAGTATCGAGAAAATTTTGATCTTTCAAAAAATAACCCATTTGCTTATTTTACAATGATAGCTCATAATGCTTTTCTTCAAAATATTAAAAAATATAAACTAAGACAAGAAAAATATATTAGTTTAGATTTAACCGAAACTTTAGATTATAGTCAGTCAACAATTATGATGGGTGAATAAATGAAGATAGTTTTAATTAGTGATATTCATTTTGGAATAAAAAAGTCAGACAAAATATTCTTAGAGAATCAACTTAATTTTTTTAAAAATGAACTTATTCCTTATATGCAAAATAATAATTTAACTACTATGGCTATTCTCGGAGATTTATTTGATACCAGAAATAGTTTAAATTCTTATATGAAAAGTGAAGTTTATAAGTTATTTGAATATATAAATGATCAAAAAATTAAAGTTTATATATTTCCCGGAAATCATGATATATACTTTAGAAATACTATAAATGTTCACTCATTAGATTTTCTTAAGAAATTTGAAAACGTAACCGTAATTGAAGATATAGAGCTTAGAACTATCGAAAATAGACAAATATTATTCGTTCCATGGAGAGTTGATTATAATGACTTTAAACGAAGAGTAGCTAATAAAAACTTTCATTGTGATATTTGTCTTGGCCATTTTGATATTATAGGATTTCCTTACAATAATCATCAAATTTGTGAAGATGGAATCGAAACTAATATATTATTAAATAACTATTCTTTAACATTTTCTGGTCATTTTCATAAAAGAAATGTTTATAAACTTGGTAATGAAGAAGTAATAATGATTGGTTCCCCATTTCAACAAAATCGTGGTGATAAAAATGATGAACGAGGATTTTGTGTTCTAAATTTAGAAGATTTAAAATATGAATTTATTAATTCTAAAGAAACTATCAAATTTATTGAATTACATTATCCCGAAGAAATACAGGAAGAATTAATAAAAGGTAATGTAGTTGATGTAAAAGTTAATTATGATGGTAATAAAATAGATGAAAAATTTCAAGATTATATAAAACTAATTGAAAAATTTAATCCAGCTTATCCACCAAATATCTTTATAAATAATACACTTTTTGATAATGTTGATGATAATAATTATGAGATTAAGAGTTTATCAGAATTAATAAACGAATTTATTGAAAATTTAAAAATAGAAAATAAACGAGAAATTAAAGAAATAATTGCAGATCTTTATACAAGAGTGAAAGGTGAATAATGAAATTACCAACTAGTGATATAAAAACATTTGAATATCAACTTAATAACCCTAATAAAGTTGTTAATAGTTCAATTAATGTTGAACAAAAAATTAAAAGGATGAATAAAAATATAGTTATAGCCCATCCCTCTGATGCTACAGGCTGTGGTCATATACGTTGTTTATTTCCATTTAATTATTTAAACTCTCAATTCGGAAATGATGGATCTTTAGTTCCTTTTATTTCGCCACATTTTATATATCAGACTGATATTTTAATGAAAACTAGATCTATTTACTTTCAAAGAACCATGAGTATTCATCAATATGAACATGTTTTGAAATATAAAGAAGCACAAAAGAAATATGGTTTTAAGATGGTTTATGATTTAGATGACTTCATTTGGGATGGTAAAAATCCTGGTGAGTGTATTCCTGATTATAACTTATCTTGTACTAAAATTGGTTTGGATGTAAAAGAAAATTCTTTAAAAATTATGAGACTAATGGATACTATTTGTGTAAGTACTCAATTTTTAAAAGACTATTTGCAAAATGTAAAAGGTTTAACTAATAATATTGAGGTTGTTCAAAATACGGTTTCTAAATTTTTCTGGTTTGGTAATGGTAAAAGACCTCCTATTAAAAAAACTATTGAGAAACCTAAAGTGGTTTATACTGGTTCTCCATCTCATTATTGTAATATAAGAAGATTAAAAGGTGATTGGAATAATGCTTTTCTTGATTGGACTATTAAAAATGTTAAAGATAATAAAATTGATTTATTAGTTCTTGGAGGTTTACCTTGGTTTTTTGAAACAATTAAAAATAAAATAAAAGTTATAAATTGGGTTAATAGTTATCAATATCATTTACCAATTTTAAGATTTAAACCAGATTTTAGTTTATCTCCATTGGTTCCTAATTATTTTAATTATTCTAAATCTAATCTGAAGACATTAGAAAGTTCTGCTGTTGGTGCTATTGCTATTGGTAATTCCTTTGATAATTCTATGCCTAGTCCTTATGATGATAATATAGTTAAAATAAAAGAAAGTGTTAGTGTTGAACAGTTAGATGAAATATTTAACAAGTATAAAGAACCAGATCTATTCAATTCTACCATTGAAAATCAATATAAAATGTTGGATGGAGGTGGTTATTGGACAGAATCTCCAAAATATATTGATAAATTAAATTCAATTTTATAAATTTGTTGACAATTATATTTTAAAATTTAATATTATCAGAAAATTAAACAAAACGAGGTAAGTAAAAACAATGAATTATATTGAAGCACCTAATTATAATTACAATAAAAATCAAAAGTCTTTATTTTTAGCAGGTTCAATTACTGATTGTCCTGATTGTCCTAATTGGCAACAAGAAGTTATTAATAAACTAAGACCTTTGGACATTAATATCTTCAATCCAAGAAGAGCTAATTTCCCAATTAAAGATCCTAATGCAGCATTAGAACAAATAAAGTGGGAATTTAATATGCTTAGAAATGCTGATATAATTTCTTTTTGGTTTAGCAAAGAAACTCTAGGCCCTATAGTTCTTTATGAATTAGGTGCACATTCAATGACTAATAAACCAATAATAATTGGAATAGATCCTGATTATAAAAGAAAACAAGATGTAGTTATTCAGACATTATTAATTAGACCAGAAATTCAAATAACATTTAATTTTGACACATTCATCAATAATATCGAATTTTATATAGGAAATAATTTAAAATGAGTAAAAAAGTGTTTCTTGGAGGGACTTGTAATAATTCTACTTGGAGAGATAAATTAATTCCAAAACTTAAAATATCTTATTTTAACCCAGTTGTAAAAGATTGGACTACACAATGTCAAAAAGAAGAGATTAAACAAAGAGAAACTTGTGATTATTGTCTCTATGTTATTTCAAAAGAAATGACTGGAGTTTATTCTATAGCTGAAGTTGCTGATGATTCAAATAAAAGACCTAATAAAACTATTTTTTGTTATTTAGTTGATGGATTTTCTTCTGCACAATTAAAATCATTAGAAATGGTTGGTCAAATGGTTAAAAATAATGGTGGTACATTTTTGTACTCTTTGGATGATGTAGCTAATTATTTAAACTCTAATAATTGAAGGAATCAGAATAATGAACTCAAATTTACATCTTTTTAAACTTGGAATTTTATCTCAATTAGAATTAATGTCTGAATCTTGTAATGAAAATTACGATTATTATAATTGGTTAGAAAATAAAAGAACTATAAAACTTCAACTTCCAAGACAGTGTGGATCTACTACATTAGCTATAGAACTTCAAAAAGAATTACCTAAATCTGTGATTTTTACATTTAGTCCCTATATTGCGTGTCAATTAAAACGATTAAACATTCCAGTTATTGATACCAGTAATTTATATAGAGAAATCTGCGGTTGTAATTTTGAAACTTTTATTTATGATTGTCCTAAACTTTTTAAACCCGAATTTTTTAAAAATATTGAAGAATTTCAGTTCAACGTAAATTTAAAAATCATACAACTCGGTCAAATTTAATTCAAGAAAGTAAAAAAAAATGAATCCTTCAGATTTGAAACCTAAGTCAAATGTCTTAAGTATAAGTCATTTTGATTTTGATGGTGTTAGCTGTGCTATAGCTTTAGCGGGATATTTTAAAAATTTGAAATGTAAAAGCTGTACATTTTCAAATATAGATGGAATGTTGAAAAAAACTAATTTTGATGATTATGATGCTGTATTCCTTACTGATTGTCATCCTAAAGATGAACATTTGATGAATATTTCTGATAAGTTAATAGTTCTTGATCATCATCCATTTGTAGATGAGATAACTAGAGAAAATGTATATTCTATAACCGATAATTGTGCTGCAATATTAACTAAAAATTGGTTAGAAGCTACTTATAATATTAGTATATCACATTTAGATACATTTTTGAAATATACTGATGATTATGACCGATGGATTCATCAATATAAGAAGAGTAAAATGATAGAATGTCTATTCTGGAGATATGGGTACTATAATTTTAAAGATAGATTTATAACAGGTTCTACGCAGTTTAATCAAGACGAAATAACCTATATTAGACAACAAATGGCTGACTTCAATAAAATATATAATGAACTAGAACTTTTTGAATTTGAATCTATAAATGCTTGTTTAACTTCAACTAATAAATTTATTAACGATATATCTGACAAAATGCTATATTATGATAATTATCAACTAACTGTAGTAAGAAATTCAAAATCTGGTCATACTTCTGTTAGAACTAGAAAAGATAATAATATTAATATTGGTGAAATACTTAAAGATTTGGATATTGGTGGAGGCCACCCAAAGGCAGGAGGTTTGGCTGTTGATCACAAAGAACTCGAAACTCTTATAATTGATTTAAACAAATTGGAAAAATATCTTTATGATAATTTTAAAGAAATCCGAAAATAATTGATTTGACAATTATACTTTAAAATTAGATTTTAAATCATAAAGAAAGGCAAAAAGATGTTTAAAAGATTAAATGTAAACCAATATAGTGGTAAGGTAGATCTTTGGGAAAGTATTGAAGGAAGAACTTATCATAGAGAATTAGAACCAGATTTTACTTATTATATTCCTGATAAGAGTGGTAGTTCAGATATAAAAGATATTTATGGTAATCCCGTTATAAAGAAAACTGCTAAGTCGTTCAATGAAATAAAAGAATTCAAAAAAACTGGTGTTAAATGTTGTGAAACTGATATTTCACCAACTACTAAATTTCTTCAGTCTTATTATAAAGATCAAGATTTAAAAGTTGATATGAATAATATTAATATTTGCACTTTGGATATTGAAATAAGCAGCTTGGAATTTCCCGATCCACAATACGCAAAATATCCGATAGATTTAGTTACGATGCACTTTTCTCAAAGTAATAGAACTGTAACATTAGGTTTAAAAGAATATACGGGTTCATCATCAGTAGTTAAGGAATATTATTGGATACCTGATGAGAAAAAACTTATTGAAACAATGATTGATATTTTTAGAAAAGAAAAGGTTGATATAATAACGGGTTGGTATGTAGAAACTTTTGATTGTCATTATATAGTTAATAGAAGTAATATTCTTCACATTGAATCAAATTTTTCTCCTCTTAATAAAGTATCAATAAGGGAAAAAGAAGTAGCTGGACAAACTACATTTTCTGTTAAATTTGATGGAATAACCATTCTTGATTATATGGAACTATACAAAAAATATACCTTTGAATCTCAAGAAACCTATACATTACAAGCTATAAGTAAATTAGAAATTGGTGAAGGAAAGAATGATTATGAAGGTGTAATAAATGACTTATCGGATAGAGATTGGAATGGCTATGTAGAATATAATGTTCAGGATGTTTTATTAGTTACAAAACTAGAACGTGGTAATCCTGATGCAAAAGAAACCAAATATAGGTCTGGTCTTAAATTTATTGAATTGGCTATAACAATGGCTTATGAAGCTAGAATTTCTTTTGATGATATATTTTCACAAATGGCTGTTCTTACTGGTTATATTTTAAGATATTTGCATTCAGAAAATTTGGTTTTACCTGATAAAGTATATAAAGTGAAGGATAAGTTACCTGGTGCTTATGTATTTGCAAAAACTGGTAAATTTAAAAATGTAATTTCTTTTGATGTAGAATCTATGTATCCTAGTTTAATTAGATCATTTAATATTGGTCCTGATACTATTATTGTAGATCCTACTGAAGAAGAAAAGAAAATATGTTATTCGACACCTTTATCTGAATATAAAACCTGGGATATGGCTGATGGTTCATCTATTCATATTGGTGGAATTTATTATAGAAAAGATAAAATTAGTGTATTGAATAAGATAGTTTCTAAGATATTTTTAGAAAGAAAAGAATTTAAAAATCAAAAAAATAAAGCAAAGAAAGAAGGAAGATCTGATTTAGTTGAATATTATGATAAACAACAAATGATTCGTAAGATTTTGATTAATAGTATGTATGGTGTATTAGGTAATGAACATTTTCATTTATTTAATTTAAATTGTGCTACAACTATTACTTTAGGTGCTCAACATTTAATTAAATACTTATCTCAAACTACCAATGATTATTTTAAAAATTATTTCTATTTAGATACTAATTATTTTCCAATTACAGATGAAAGTAATAAACTACAAGAGGATTTGATTAGTTTAATAGATACAGACTCAAATTTCTTTTGTTTTGATGAACTTATTAATAAACTTAATTTAAAATTTAATGATAATTTTGAGATGATGGATTGGATAAATAAATTAGATAAAACTGTAATTAAACCATTATTTGATGATATATTGAAGTTATATTTTGATAATTATGGTGCTGAAGGTAAGATAAATTTTAAACGTGATAAAACCATAACTGATATGTTAATATTAGCTAAGAAAGCTTATATAATGAGAGTTATAGATATTGAAGGTGAAACGTTTAATGAATATAAATTAAAAATAACAGGAACTGAACTTAAAAAGAAATCTACTCCAAAATTTTGTAGAGATAATTTATTAAAGTTAGTTGATAAGATGTTTGATGTTGATAAAGATATTATAATTAAAGAAATTTCTAATTTTAAGAAAATCTTCAAATCTGTTAATATTAATGAAATTTCTTCATTAAAGGGAGCTAAAGAGTATTCTAAATATGCTAAAGATATTGGCTATTATATTAAAAATGGTTTAGATTACACAAAAGGTTGTCCTATGCAGGTTAGAGCTGCACAAAATTATAATTATACTATTGCTAAATATAAACTAAAACTTATACCTATTGGAAATGGTGCAAAAGTTAGATTTATACCAATTAAGAATAATAACTACCTAAAAGATGATATTATTGGTTGGATAGGTTCATATCCTGAAGAATTTAAAGAAATATTCAAGATTGATTATGATCTACAGTTTGAAAAGACTTTTCTTGCAACTATACAAAATATATTTAATATAGTTAATTGGGGAGAAATAAATTTAATGAAAAGTAAAATGGACAAATTTTTACTTTAAGGAGAATTTTTAATGGCTAAAAGTACAACTACAGATTCAGGTAAAAAATTAGTAGATTTATTAATGAAAAATTCAAAGTCTAAGTTTACTTCAAGGATTGATAAATCGAACTATTTTAATGAAGAAAAGGAATTAGTAACTACTGATATTTTGTTATTAAATACAGCTCTGTCTGGATCATTAGATGGTGGATTAGGTAATGGCGTAACAGCAATTGCTGGTGAATCTAAAAGATTTAAAACTATGTATGGTTTATATATGGTTAGTGCTTTCCTTAAAAAATATAAAGAAGGTATTTGTATATTTTATGATACAGAAGGTGGAGCTAGTAGAGACTATTTTGAATCGTTTGGTATAGACTTATCTAGAGTTATTTGGGTTCCTATATCTACAGTAGAAGAATTAAAAACTGAAGTAGTTAATCAGTTAGAATCACTCAAGCAAATTGATGATCCAACTAACAAAGTTATTATTTTTATTGATTCTGTTGGAAATTTAGCTTCATTGAAGGAAACTGAAGATGCATTAGAAGGTTCTAATAAAGCTGATATGACTAGAGCTAAACAATTAAAAAGTTTTTATAGAATTGTTACACTTCCAACTAAATTACTTAATATTCCTATGGTTGTTATAAATCATGTTTATAAAACTATGGCGTTTATATCAGAAGATGTAATGTCTGGAGGAACTGGAGGAACATTAGCTGCCGATACTATTATATTCATTAACAAAAGACAGATTAAAGATTCTGAAAAAGATCTTGAAGGTTTTACTTTTGAATTAAAGATTAATAAATCGAGATTTGTTAGAGAAGGTTCTAAATTTCCTATTAATGTTTATTTTAATGAAGGTATAGCCAAATATAGTGGTTTAGATGAATTAGCTGAAGATCTTGGTGTAATAACTACTGGTAAAAATGGAAAAAGTAAAACTTTAATATTCGATAAAATGGAAATTCCTGAAAAAGAAAATGATAGAAATGAGGAATTTTGGAGTTTTGTTGTTGATAATTCGGATTTGAATGAAAGAATAAAAAATAAATATAAGATTTGTTCTCCAAAAATAGAAAGCGATACAGTTACTGATGAATGAATCAATAGTTTCTCCGTTATTTTTTGAAAAAATATTATTACGCTATATTTTTACAGATTTAGAGGTAAGAGATAAAATCTTACCTTTTATAGTTGAAGATATATTTGATGATTTTTCAGTTAAAGAAAATATAAGAACTATTATTAAGTTTGTTGATGAACATTCAAAGTTTCCTACAATTCCTGAAATGAAAATGGAAATAAAAAATAAGGAAGCTAATGATGTTCTAGTTGAGAGTTTAGATATTGATACTTCTGAATATGATCGTAGTTATATCTTAAATAAGATCGAAGATTTTTTTAAGCGTAAGATGATTCTTAATGATTTAACTGATGCTGCAACTAAATTAAAAGAAGATGATTTAGGTATTCTTAATGATACACCAGATAAATTAAGAGAGAAATTAGCTTTTACTTTTAATAATGATATTGGTTTAAATGTTTTTTCTGAAACAGGCAGAGATAAATTTTTTAATTTTCTTCATAATAAAGATAAAACCATTTCTACTGGTATTAGTTATTTAGATAAGATTATATCTGGAGGTTTTCACGAGAAATCATTATCTTTGATCATGTCTGAATCAAATTTAGGTAAAAGTTTAATAATGTGTTCATTAGCAACTACTTCATTATTAAATAATAAAAATGTTCTATATATTACCTTAGAAATGTCAGAAGAGAAGATAACTGAAAGAATATTAGCTAATTCTTTTGATTTAGATATTAATCAGCTACAGTATTTAACCAAAGATGCTTTTAATACTAAATTTGATACATTAGCTTCAAAAATTGATAAAAAGCTTATTATTAAAGAATATGCTCCAAGATCTTTGAATGCAAGTAGAATAAGAAACTTATTAAAAGAATTAAAAATTAAACAACAATTTGTTCCAGATATAGTCTTTGTAGATTATATGGGATTAATGGTTCCAATAAACTCAAAAAATATTGAAAATACTTATGGAGAACAAAAAAGAGTTTCTGAAGAATTACGTGCTATTGCTGTCGAAGAAACTTTAACTTTAGTTTCGGCTGTACAAACTAATAGAGGAGGTTTTTCTAATTCAACTTTAGATTTAACTGATATTTCTGATTCTATAGGAACTGTAGCAACGGCTGATCTTATTATTGGAGTTATGCAGTCGGATGAATATAGAGCTGCTGGTAAATATAGGTGGATAATTTTAAAGAATAGATATGGTTTGAATAAAATTCCTATGAATATTTGTGTTGATTATCCGAAGATGAGGATTTTTGGTGATGAATCAGAAGAAAATAATTCTGAATTGAAGACTGTATCTATAGTTGATGATGCTGCTGTTGATATTCTAAAAAGTGTAAAAACTGAAAAGAAGAAGAAATTATCGGACTTAACTGGAGGTGGCATTGAAATGTGAGTTATCTATTGACAATTATACTTTAAAATTTAATATTATATCATAAAGAAAGGAAATCATTTTATGTCAGAGAAATCTACAGTTAGCAGTAATCAACAATCATTTATTAATTTAAGTGAAATGGTTGAACATGAATTTTGTGACCAGATAGATGAAGAAGATTTTTTTGAATTAGTTGATACATTTAATATAGATTTTTCTGATTTCTTAAAAAAGAAAACCTGTATAAATATGGAGAATGTTAAACGATTTAATCAATTTATCTTAAAATGTAAAACTAAACTAGGTATTAATATATATGAGTCATTAATCTTTATAGAGAAAAATTTTGTTTCGTTTTCAAAACTTATAAATTTATTAACTGATGAAAATAAGCAAATATTAACAAGAGAGATGGCTGATAAGTATAGAATTAAGATAAAGAGAAGTGCATTAAGTGAGTTTCTTATTTATTAGAAAGGCTTAATCGTGGGATCTAGTTCTTTAAAAGTATTTTCTATTTATCAAAATACAAAGAGATTTATAACTAGTAAACGTGATGTAAATATATTTAAAACTCAACCAGTAGTTTGGTATAATAAATCTCCTGAATATATAATTAGACATTGTAAAAGAATATATAATGAGTTAGAAAACTCAAATTTTAATTATGATGATTTGGCTATATATTTTCTTCATAGTTATATCTTTAATGATAAAATTGTGATGGGAGATGTAAGAGATAAAAGTATAAATACAGTAAAGAATTTATATACAATTGATAGGTTAGAAGAAGACCAAAAGTTTATTTTATCTATCAATGAAAAACTTAGAATGGAGTTAAAAGATTATTTTGAAATTAATACGTCAGGAGGAAATCTTATTTATGATGAGTTGATAATGAAAGATCGTTTAAGTCCTTATTTTTATATAGAATATGAAAATATAGTTGAATTGAATAATAAAAATGAAGAAAAAATCGAATTAAAACTGTTTAAAAAAATTATTAAAAAAATTAAAGAAGTGAAAAAGGAGGCCAAATATGGCTAAGAAGTTTTCGATGGATTGGAATAAAATTAATGAAAAAATCAAAGAATCAGAATCAAAAGGAAGCTTTGAGAAAGATCAAAGAATCTATACACTAAAAGCTAAAGATGATGGTTCTGCTAGTGCTATTATCAGATTCATCCCTCAGAATGATCTAAGTAAGGTTCCATTTGTTAAATTGTACAATCATGGATTTAAGAATGGTGGACAGTGGTTTATTAATAACTGTCCTACTACAATTAATAAACCTTGTCCGGTTTGCAAAGCTAATTCCGATCTTTGGGATTCTGATCCTGAAACTGTCAGATCGAGGTCTAGAAAGACTAGTTATTATACAAATATTCTTATTATCAAAGATCCTCAAAAACCTGAAAATGAAGGTAAGGTTTTTATATATAGATTTGGTAAGAAAATATTTGATAAAATTATGAATGCTTGGCATCCACCTGAAGGTAGTGTTGATGATCCTATTGAAGTTTTTGATTATTATGCTGGTTCTAATTTTAAATTGATTATGAAATCAACAAAAAATGGGCCTAATTATGATGATTCTAAATTTGTTGAAACTATTACTGAAGTTGGTGATGATGATACAATTGAAAAAATTCATAGTCAGACATATAATATTGATGAATTTATTTCTGCTGATAAATTTAAAACTTATGAAGAATTAGAAAATAGATTTAATGAAGTTGTTGGTCTTAAATCAACCATTGAATCTAAATCTCCCGAAATTTCTAATTCACCTGATCCAACCGAAGATAAGGTTGAACTTAAATTAGATGAAAGTAGAGAATCATTTCTTTCTAAGTTGAAGAAAAAAGCTAAAGAATAAAGAAAGGATGGACTGATATTAATTATCAGTCCATTTTAATTTATGATACTGTACAATTCAATTCTCGAAAGACATTTGAAAATAGTTCTCGGATCATTTTTAAATGTTAATACTACAAATAAAAAAGTAATGAATTTTAGATGCAATATTTGTGGTGATACCGATATTAATAAGCATAAGAAAAGTGCTTATATCTTAAAAAGATTTAATAAAAAATTAGGTTATGATACTTGGCAGTTTTATTGTCATAGAGGTTCTTGTGGTTCATCTATGTTAGCTGAATATTGGTTGGAACGCTATTATCCAACCAATTATAGATCATTTAGAAAAGATTTATTATTCTCTAATAATTTAGAAACTAAAAAAGAATTAGAATTTTTAGAATTAGAGTCAAAAAAACAAGAACTAATTGATAAAGAACAAAAGAAAATAGAAGAATTAGAAGATATAAGTTTCTTCATTCCAATACATAATCATAATCGTTTATGTGATCTTGCAAGGAACTATTGTAAAACTCGTTTAATTGATGAACAAATCTGGTCTAAATGGTACGTTGCTGTAGATGGTAAATATAAAAATAGGATGATTATACCATTCTATAATGAGTTTAATGAGGTTTATTACTGGCAAGGTAGATCTCTATTTAATTATATGTCACCAAAATATTTAAATAGAGTTGATAATAGAGATGAAGCTATTTATAATTATAGTTTTATTGATAAATCAAAACCAGTAATACTTCTTGAAGGCATTATAGATTCATTATTTGTTAAAAATTCTATTTCAGTTTTGGGTACAAATATAACCGAAGAATGTGCTAAAAAGATAAATCTATTAGATAAATATTACTTATTTGATAATGATGAACCCGGATTTAAAAAGTCTTTAGATTATTTAATCAAAGGTTGTAACATTTTTTTATGGAAGCCTTTCCTTAAAGATATGAAATGTTTTTCTAAAGTTAAAGATATTAATGATTTGGTTATTAAAGATACTAATTATATAAAAATGTTAAATTTTGAAAATCTTCAGAAATATTTTACAAATAATATTTTTGATAAAATTTATTTGAAATGAGGTTAAAAATGAACTTTGATTCTGGTTATGCTGGTTATAAAACATTTCCGGTTTGTGATAATAAATCCGAGGAATGTAAATTTAGATATATAAATTATTGTCATCTAAGTTTTGTATGTACGAATGGAAAACTTAAATTGACTGATCATGATTATATTCCATCATCGTGTATTTTAAAATTTGAATATGACAATAAAATTATATTTAATAGAGAAGAATTAGAAATAACCGACCAAGATTATAGTAATCTACATAAATTTATTAATAAAAATGATAATATTAATAAGTTTAATAATGCTAGCTATCAACCATTAGATTTATTAGAAGATCATTTAGATGAATTAGAATTTGATTTTGTAATTATTAATAACCCGTTGTTATCTATTAGTTGTAATAAAGACATTAAAACTTTAGTTTGTAAATCTGTTAAATTTGATTCATTTAGTGCTATGAATGATAAATTTAGAGGAAAATTAGTTTTTATTCATAATTGTGAAAAGAATCATGAAGAAATTCCAGAAAAAACTCTTTATAAAATTACTACAAATACTTGTAGTGTTATAATTGATAATATGGCTTCATACTTTAATGATGTTAAAAATTATAAAATTGGTGATACTATACAAATAGAAAGAAATAATTCAAAAACTGATTCGCTTGAAATAAAATATGATATAATAACTAATATAGAAACTAAAATTATTCCAAAACATGAGAAGGATTTTATAATTTGTCGATATTTAATAATTGGAGAATAAGATGAATATAGTCGGGATTGATAATTCGGTTAATTCCCCCGGTGTAGTTTGGTTTACATTAGATACTGAAATGAATATAATCAAAAAGAATTATTTAGGTTTCACTTCGGTTAAGAAAAATGAAACTAAAAATATAATTTTTTATAAAAAGAAAGATTTTTTAGATCCTATTCATCAATATATTTGGAATAGAGATCAAATTTTTGGAAGAATTGTTGAAGATATTGGTTGTAAACCAGATTATTTGGCAATGGAGGATTATGCGTATGCTGCACTTGGGAAGGTATTCAACATTGCAGAAAGCACTTCAGCACTAAAGGTTAGATTTTATGAACAAAGAATTCCTATTAGACTATATGATCCGTGTTCAATTAAACTTTTTTCTACAGGATTTGGAAACTCAGATAAAGAAAGAATGAAACAAAGTTATAATTTGTTACCTGAAAATGAAAAATTAAGTGGAATAATTAATGAAGATATAATTGATGCTTATTTTATAACCAATCTACTTTATTTAGAACTTAAAATTAGACGAGGTTTGATAAGATTATCAGATTTAGATGAAAGTAAGATAAAGGTTTTTAATAGAACTTCAAAATCGCACCCCGAAAACTTATTAGTTCAAAATTTTATAGCTTATAAAGAAAGTGAAAAATATGTTAAGATCAACTAAACTTAATAGTTTTCTAAAAATAGAAGACTCTAATAAGGTTTTGATTATTGATTTGAATAATTTGGCTTATAGAGTCTTACATATTGCTCATTCTAGTGCACCTGATGATATAGAATTTAATTATTGGAAATATCTAATGATTAATTCAATTTTTACATCACTAAAGATTTTTGATCCAACTAAAGTTATTATAGCAATAGATCATCCTAATAGTTGGAGAAAGTCAGTATATTCTGAATATAAAGCTAATAGAAAGGAAAATAGAAAAGCTTCAGCTATAGATTTTGATCAATTTTATAAAGTTCTTGATGCTTTCTTAATAAGTTTTAAAGAAGTATTTTCAAATTTTTATGTTTTAAAGGTTGATAGATGTGAAGCTGATGATATAATAGCTATAGTAGCTAAAGAATTATTTAGTGGTATGACTAAGATTATAGTTTCCATGGACTCTGATTTACATCAATTATTACAATATAAAGGTGTTAAAGTTTACAATCCTATTGAGAAGAAGTTTATAGAAAGTTTAAATCCTAAGTATATGTTAGAGATTAAGATATTAACTGGAGATAAAACCGATAATATTAAAGCTATAAGACCAAGATTAGGTAAAGGTACAGCAAAGAAAATCATGGATAATGGTTTAGATATTTTCCTTCAAAATGAAGAAAATAAGAGTCTTTATACGAGAAATAAACAACTTATTGACTTAGATTTTATCCCTTTAGAACTAATAAATAATATCAAAAATGAAATAAATTCCTATCAAATTTCAAAGTTAAATGAAATGAAATTATTTAATTGGTTAATGAAGAATAAAATACAGAAATTTGCTGAGGAACTTACACTATATACTCAATTTTTAAGAAGAATTTGTTAATATGGGTGAGTGGAAACAGAATTTTTATGATATAATTAATAAGGAAAAATATATTGGTTTAAAAACACCTTATTATAGATCTAGTTGGGAACAGAGATTTATGTACTTATTAGATTCTAATAATAGTGTAACAAAATGGTCTTCTGAATCAATAAAAATTCCTTATACTTTGGATGGTAAAACTCATACTTATATTCCTGATTTTTATTTTGAAGCTGTAACGAGAGAAGGAAAAGTTGATAGATTTATAGTTGAAATAAAACCTTATAATCAAGGGCCAACACAAGGAGAACATGGAATTTATGTTCCTAAACCTCCAAAAAATAATAATTCAAAAGCTTTAAAACGATATTATGTAGAACTTAAAACTTATAAAAAGAATGCACAAAAGTGGTTAGCTGCAAAACTATATTGTGAAAAAATTGGAATTAAGTTTAAAGTTCTCACAAAAACCGATATTTTTTAAAAATTAAACGAGGTTATTTTTATGATAATTGATGGTTGGGGACCAACTCAATCTTTCTTAAGAAATGTTCAAACTATGAATATTGAACAAATTAAAAGTTCCATTGAATATTTGGAAATGTTATTGAATAGTGAAAAGTTCTCTTATGATCCAAAAATGATTATTAAACGATTAGCTGATTTAAAAGAACAAGTTGAGTTTTTAACTACATGAATATAATATTTCCTTTAAAAACTACATTTATAGATTATCCTGATAATGAAAGTGAAGCTATATTAATATTTTTTATGGGTTGTGACAATAATTGTTCTGGTTGTCATAATATAAATTTTAAAAATTATAATTATAAAAATGCTAAGGTTTTCTCACCAACTGATTTAAAACTAGAAATTGATAAATTATCAAAAAGAATTAATTCTAATAAAGTAGTTTTAACTGGTGGAGATCCTTTATCTAAGTTTAATATAAATGAAATAAAACAATTGACAATTATATTAAAAAATTATAATTTAATGATATATACAGGACATGATATTGAATATGTAAAGAGAAATGAAATTAAAAATTTTGCATTTATAAAATGTGGTATTTTTGATATTAATCAAAAGCAAATATCAGAAAAAAATGATATTTTTTTTAAACTTGCATCTAAGAATCAACAATTATACGATGCAGATTATAACTTAATAAGTAATACTGGTGTTTATTATTTTAACAATTAATGGAGATTTAAGAAATGTTTGATAATGATGATAATATTACTACTTATAGAACCCTCAAAAATATGAGGAATGCTTTAAAACAATCATTAAAAACTAAATATAACATAGAAGATGATGATAAAATAGACCAAATATTATCAATTCATGGAATTACCAAAGACAGATTTGATTTTATAAAAACTATTGAATCTACTATAATGGATAAATTAAATGATGTTTCTATTGATGCAAATTCAAATAAAAATGAAAAAACTATTGAAGCTATAACACAAGAAGCTATTGCTCCAGTTAAAAAAGCTATTGGTTATGATTTTTTGTATAGACAAATGAAAATACTCTATGGAAAAGAAGAAGCTAAAAGACTTACTGGTGAAATGTACGATTTAAGTTTAGGACTATCAGATAGCACTAACATTATGAAGTGTTATTGTTGGGCTCTTGATGCTTCAAAGTTAGTAACTATAGGAAGAGAATTTGGGCAGCTTTGGTCAAAACCATCAAAACGAGTTTCTAGCTATATTTCAGCTCTTTGTGAAACTATTCATCAAATGAGTAGCCATTTAGCTGGTGCAATAGCCATCGGTACTTTTTTTCTTGATGTTGCTCATCTGTCTTTATTTAAAGAACAGTTTGATTTAAGGGAACTAAAAACTAATTCTGAATTTAGAAAAAAATTAGAAAATGAATTTCAGCAATTTATACATTCGGTTAATCATTTAAGTAGAAATGGTAGTGAAAGCCCGTTTACAAATATTAGTGTATTCGATAGAATAAAACTAAAATCTCTTATTAATGACATGAGTTGGTATTTTCCTTTTGAAGAACTTCCTATCAATCATCCAAAAGAATTAGAAACGGAAGAACAACAAAAAGAATTCTATATTAACTATATTATAGATTATGTAATGGAAATTCAAAATATATTTCTTGACTTCTTTGATAAAGGTGATGTAAGTAAAGATGGTTTACCATATAGATTCCCTCTAGTTACGGTTAATATTTCAAAGAAAAAATGGGGAGACAAAGAAATAATTGAGGATTTGGATTTTCTTAAGTCTATATGTAAAAGGGAAATTTATCGTTATAATATTTTTACTAGTGAAGGAACTAAAATTTCAAGCTGTTGTTTTTCTGGAAATGAGATAATAAAAATCAAAACAAAAGACGGTGAGTCTATATATAGTTCATTAAAAAATTTTGTTGAACTATATTCCGAAGATTTAGAATTTGAACAAAAAATTCCTGACGAATATTATATTGATTCGTTGAATAATGAAAATAAAATAGAAAGTACCAAAATACTTGGTGTATTAAAAAAGAAAAATAATACAGGAAAATTAATATCTATAACAAGTAATGGAAGAAATATTAAAATTACACCGGATCATATTTTAAAAGTTTTAGATAAAACAACTAAAAAAGAAAAAGAAATTACTGCATTAGAATTGAAAAATAATTTTAATAACTATTTGATTCCATTAAATTTAAAATAATTGCTTCCTGTTGTTTTTAGTTAAAGTATAAATATTGATAATACTTTAAACAACAGGAGATAATTATGATTGAGTGTCCATATTGTAAAAACCTTTACTCTAATATAAAAACCCATATATTTTATAAACATGGTAAAAGTTATGAAGATTTTAAACGGGAATTTCCTAATTTTGGAAAGACTCAAGAAACTGTTTCTTATTGGGACGGCATTTATTATAAATGTGAATTTTGTAAAAATGTTGGAAAAACTAAACGCAAATCAATGTTATTAAATCATTATAAAAAATATCATTATAATGAATTAAACGAAAGTCAAAAAATAGAGGTTGATAAATATGTTGAATCTAAAAACAAATTGGATCTAAATGAATTAATAACCTGTCCAATTTGTGAAAGAAAAGTAAGAATGTTTAAACAACATATTGAGAGAGGTCATTGTTTAAATTGGAATAAATTTTGTGAAGATTATAATTTTGATAAAAATTTAAAATGTATTATTACTAAAAATCACAAAAATCAATTGTCCATTAATAAGAAACTATTTTATCAATCTGAAATTGGATTAGATCAAAGAAAACATTTATCAAAAAAATTTTCAGGAAATGGTAATTTTGCAAAACTAAAATATGTTAGAGAAAAAATTTCAAAATCAATGTTGAGTAATAATAGAACAAATCAACAATTAGGTAGTTTTGGTTTAATAGTTAATTTCATTTATAATAACCAAGAATATTTTTGTAGAAGTTTTGTTGAATTTAGAATTTTATTTGCTTTACTTGAAAATAATATTCCGTTTGAATATGAAAAAAATAGATTTTTATATGAATTAGATAGTGGTTTAAAACGGATTTATATTAGTGATTTGAAAATAAACGACCATATATATGAAATCAAAGCATTTTCTGGAGTTAATATAGAGGAAGGAAAATTTAAGGGTTTTGATGTTTACAATAAAAATATAAGAATCATTATAGAGAAATCTGGTTTTTCTTTTAAAATAGTAAATTATTCTATGCTTATGGATGAACTAAATTTAGAAAAAAATCCTGATTTTTATTATGCAAATAAAATAAAAGAAATGTTAGAAAAAAATGAAATTAAAAAATTGCAATTTCTGGTTTTTTCACGAAGTAAATTGAAAAGCAATTTTTTTAAAAAATACAACATAGATATAGAAAAATATGCTTGTGTTAATTATAAAGAATTTATAAAAGAAAATGGAGATAAAATAAATGATAACTTGGTGTGAAATCGAAAAGGTTGAAGAACTTGAAGATAATAACTATGTCTATGATATAGAACTTGAAAATAATCATTATTTTCCTTCTAATGGAATTGTTAGTCATAATTGTAGACTAGTTTCGCAGCCAGAAATGTTAAAATTAGCTTCTCAAGTAAATTCGTTTGGTGGAGGTGGTTCTATTTCTTTAGGTAGTCATAGAGTATGTACTATAAATTTTAATAGAATTGCATTAGAATGTAAGGATTATGATGATTATTTTAAAATTTTGGAAAATAGACTAGAAGATTCAACCAAAATTTTAGTTTCTCATAAAGAGCTTATAAAAAATCTAACTAAACAAGGTTTACAAATGTTTATTTCTAATGGTTGGATAAACATGAACAGAATGTTTTCTACTTTTGGTTTAATAGGTATTTATGAAGCTTGTCAATATATGAATGAAAAATTCGGTTCTTATGATGATTTAGAAAAAGATATATTAGTTTTTGTTAATAAAAAGGTTGAAGAATTATCCGTAAAATATAACATTAGTGGAAATATTGAGCAAATTCCTGCTGAAAGTTTTGCTATTAGATTGTGTAATGCTGATAAAATTCTTTTTGGTGAGGATAAAGTAAATTATAAAATTTATGCAAACCAGTTTATACCACTTTGGAATGACGCTACTATTTGGGAAAAAATGGAAGCCGATGGTAGACTTAATAAACTTATTACAGGGGGCTCTCTTGTCCATTGTCAAATTGGAGAACGAGTTACATCAAAACAAGCAGAAAAAATAATTAGATACGCCGTTCAAAGTGGGTGTGAACATTTTGCTCTTAACTCTGTATGGTCTCAATGTGAGCACAATCACGCTTCTTTTGGGAAAGTACTAATTTGTCCTATATGTGGTGGAAAAATAGTAGATTATTTAACTAGAGTTGTAGGATTCTTTACTCCAGTTTCTTCTTGGACTAAAATTAGAAGAGAGTGGGAATTTGAAAATAGAAAATTTAATAATTTAGATCAAATATAAATACACATAAGGATATAGAGGACAGTGATTGATCGTCATTTTCTTCCACTAAAGAATTACTTTATATCCTCTTACTTTTATAAACCTGTAGTGGAGGTGTCGTTATGTGTATTCCTAATTCAATTTATGTAAGTGTAAAACCCGAAACATTAATTTTAGATCTTAGGATTAAAAGACATAAAGTAAAAATGGTTTATTTTATTGTATATAAAACTACTAATTTAATAAATCATAAGATTTATGTTGGAATTCATTTACAATTAAATAATTTAGATTTTGATGGTTATTTGGGTTCTGGTAAACTTATAAAGCTTTCTATAAAGAAATATGGAAAAGAAAATTTTAAAAGAGAAATTATTGAAGTTTGTAAATCTTGGAATGAACTAGAAGAAAGAGAAGTTTATTGGATTGAATATTTTCACACTTATATTAAAAAATATCCTAATGACAAAGGGATGAATTGTAGCATTGGAGGTACAAGTGGGTTAAGTGGATGCAAAAATAAACATTGGAGTAAAGGTAGAACTAAGAATGATTGTGAATCTTTAATGAGAATGGCAGAATCAAGAAAAGGTTTAAATAATCCAGTACATAAAATACCAAAAGAAAAAATGAAATTAATAAATGAAAAAAGATCAAAAATTATGATTGGGATATTAAAAGGTAGAAAAGTTCCTTGGATTGATAAATCTGCTAAAACATTAAAATTACGATACAAAAATGAACCAGAATTAAAAGAATATTGTAAAACTTTTAAATATATTATTAAAATTATATTTAAAAATGAATCTAAAGTAGAATATGGTTTCTGTTTAGAAGATATTTCTAAGAAATATAATGTAAGTTTGGGTGCCATTTATTCTATAACCCGTAAAAGAAGAAAAAATATTTGGGTTGATGATTTAACCTTTGAAATTATACATACTTTTGTTCCAGTTGTTAAATTAGAAAAAGTTGTAGATTATTTAACTAGAGTTGTAGGATTCTTTACTCCAGTTTCTTCTTGGACTAAAATTAGAAGAGAGTGGGAATTTGAAAATAGAAAATTTACAAAAATACCTGAAGTTCAATAAAGAAATAATAAAAATGATAACTAAAAAATCTTGGTTTGAATTTAGAAACACCGGACTATTATTAATAATTAATCAAATTCTGCATATTTTTGGTTGGGCGATTGTAATTGATACAGATGATGAAGGAAATCTTATAGATTGTTATCCTGCAAGAGTTAAATTTAGAGGTTTTTCTGAGGATTCTGTTTCAGCTGCCTATATAAAACTTAGTAAATTTATGAAAGATAATGTAGATTCTTTAGTTGATGAAGCAAATTCTTAATAATTTTTATTGACAATTATACTTTAAAATTTAATATTAATATCCAGAGAAGAAATTCTTTGGATATTTTTATTTTGTAAAACTTAAAAATTGGACTAATTAAAAAATGAAAATAATTGAAAAATACGCCGGTTTTCAAGGCGAAGGAAAATATCAAGGTAGAAACTCATTGATTCTAAGATTTCCTAATTGCCTTTGTTCGTGTAAATTTTGTGATTCGAAATATTCTTGGTTAAGTCCTAAAATTTTAGATATTCCGGATGAAGAGATATTTAAAGATATAGAAAAATCTGATAATATTATGTTTACTGGTGGAGAACCCTTAATTCCAGAAAATTATGAAGAAATAGAAAAAATTATAGTTAAGTTTCAAAAACTTAAAACTTATGAAATAGAAACTAATGGAACCATAAATCTTAAAGATAATGCATTAATTTCTTATTTTAAAGAAAATATTACATTTAATATTTCACCAAAAAATAATATTGACCAAATTAATATAGATTCTAAAACAGAACCGATTTTATTAAATAATATTAAGTCATATAATTATATTGTGAAATATTTATTTGATTCTTATGAAGATTTGGTTTTTATAACAGAGCAACAAAAAATTTATGATATTCCAAGAAATTTAATTTATGCTCAACCAAAAGGAACTAATTCAAAAGTATTGAAAGATTTAATAACTAAATACTATGATATAATTATTAGTAAGGGTTGGAATATTTCTTACAGAAGTCATATATTCTTGTTTGAAAATGATAGAGGATTTTAATAGTACAATAACAAAGATATTTAAAACTGAAACTAATTTTAAGGAGATATGATGATTCTAAAACTTTACACAGAAACTGTAATTGATATTGCTCATTATTTGAGCGGGTATGCTGGAAATTGTAGTAATACTCATGGCCATTCGGAAAAAATATGTATTTGGGTTGAAGGTGATAGTAGATGGAAAAATGATGTAGGAATTCTTTTTGATTTTGCTTCTGTTAAAAAAATTAAAGAAAAATATGATCACAGAATGCTTAATGAAATTGAACCTTTTGATAAAATTAATCCAACTGCAGAAAATATTTCTGAAGTAATTTATAATGATTTAAAAAATGAAAGACCCGAATTAAAATTTAAAGTTAGAGTTTATGAAACATATGTTGGTAAAGAAACTTATTGTGAACTCGGTGATTTTTAAATTGATTCCATTGATTAAACTAAGATGTAAAGAAACTGTTAAGAAGTTACCTAAAGTTATTCCACCAAAGAAAGGGAAACAAAAACCCTTTCAAAGAAGAAAGCGAGTTGATTTAGATGAAAACCAACAATAATTCTTATATTATGACTTGGGACGATTTAATTAAACGAGTTCAATATCTTCAGGATGATATTTATACTTATTTAGGAGAGTTTAATAGACTAAAAATATATGGTGTTCCGAGAGGTGGTCTTATGTTAGCTTCAGTATTTACAACTCTTGGTTGGAATGAATTAGTATTTGATCCTAATAAAGCCGATATAATTATTGATGATATTATTGATAGTGGTGCAACTAAAAAATATTATACCGAAAAGTATAATAAACCATTCTTTGCTCTTATTGATAAACAAAATAATGAAGAACATAAAGAACTTGGATGGTTAGTTTTTCCGTGGGAATCCTCAAAACCAGATACTCTAAATGATAATTTACTTCGTGTTCTTCAGTTTTATAATTTACCTGATAGTTATTTACCTGCATTAAATGATAATATTGAATTGTTTATTAAAAATTTAGATTATTAATGATTTTTATTGACAATTATACTTTAAAATTTAATATTTAATTAAACATTTATGAAAGGATCATTTTGGAAACATTAGTTAAAGTTTGTGCTAAATGTGGAACTTATGAAGACTTAACCGAATTTGATAATATAGTTATTTGTAAGTCATGTCTTAAAAAGTATTCTCTGAAAAATAATATTCGTAAGTTTACAGGCATTCCAGAAATAGAACGTGCCGGAGAATTAATATTAGAAGGTCTTAAAAATACTTTTGGTTTGGATATAACCGATCCTAATTTCAAAGATACTCCTAAACGTATGGCTAGAGCTTATTATGAAATCTTTGAAGGAATAAATTCCAAAGAAGAAATTGATGATATATTATCTACTAGTTTTCCTTCACAATATAATGCAATGGTGGTTGCTAAAGATATACATTGTTTTTCAACCTGTCCTCATCATATATTACCAGTTGAATATAAAGTTAATTTGGGTTATATTCCTTCAGAACAAGTTTTAGGAATATCTAAATTATCAAGATTGGTTGAATTATTAGCTAAACAACCTAAATTACAAGAAGATTTTACTAATGATATAGTTAATATTCTTGAATCTAATATTAAACCTAATGGTGTTATTTGTCAAGTTAGAGGAAGACATTTGTGTATGGCTATGAGAGGTGCTAAACAACCTAATTCTTGGACTCTTACAAGTACAATTACTGGAGCATTTAATAGATTAGAAACTCGAAATGAATTTCAAATGTTGATAACGGGTGAATAATGATTGATATAAATGAATACTTTAAAAAGGTTAATTATTATATAGCAACCTCCGATGAAATGATCGGAATTGATGCTAATTATGATTATTTGAACGATAATTTTTCTCACGAAAATAAACAAGAACGAGTTAACGTAACCTATTATGATTTGATTGATGACAAATATATGGATGGAGTTTTAACATCCAAAGCATTAGTTACTGGTAGACAAGTAGAAACTTATACTTCATTAGGAGGACTAAGGAAATACTTTAATATTCCAAAAAGTTATTATTTGATGGGTGATTGTGGAGCACCTACATACTTTAACGAAGATAATCCACCATTTACGATTAGTGATCTTTTAGATTTTTATGAAAATCTTGATTTAGATTTTGGTATAACATTAGATCATATTGTTGATATGGTTGATATGACTAACAGAATTAAACCAACAAAAACTCATATTTATCGAAGAGAACTTTCTTGTAAAAATGCAATTGAAATGCTAAAATTAGTTAAAGAAAGAAAATCGAAAATATATTTATTAGGTTCTGTACAAGGTTGGAGTCCCGAATCTTATAAGCAATCATTAATTGAGTTAGGTGAAGCAGGATTTAAATATTGTGCTATTGGTGGATTAACTATGACAGGTAATACTGATATAGTATCACAAATTCTTAGTTATTTAACACCAACAGCTAAGAAATATGGAATTAAATTACATTTACTTGGGTTTGGTAGATTAGCTCTATTATCATCATTTTTAAAATATGATATATTGAGTTCTATTGATAATTCTACACCATTATTAAATGCCAGTAATGCACCAACATCGGCTTATTTCTTTAATTTAAAAAATAAGTTTTATAAATATGACACTATTTATCTTCCAATTTTTAGTAAAGGAGCTCCTTCCTTGAATAAGAAGATAAAGAATCTTTATGAAAATGATTATAGTGATATTATTGTTGAGTTAGATGAATTTTCCCATAATATAGTTAAACAATTAAGAGAATTTGATGAATTAGAAAACTCAAAAGAAATAAAAAATAAAGAATTATTTAATTCAATATTAAGAAATATACAAAAGTTTGAGTTAATGCATCGTAAATATTCTGGAACTAATCATGATGGAATGAATACTTATTTAAACGAAATTAAATTAGTATTAAATAGCAAATGTTGGAAAAACTGTAGTTGTCCTCTTTGTAAAACTTATGGTATTAATATGGTTACTTTTAGATCTCAAATGAGAAATAAATTGAGAGGTATTCATAATTTAAAACATTATTACGATTATTTTTGTTGTGAGTTAAATAAAAATAATAAAATGAACAAATTTTTACTTTAGATTGATTTTATGGATGAAATGAATAATATAACAAAACAGATTAATGATAATGTTATTGGAGAACTCTATAATAGATATACTATAATATTAAATGAACACCTTCCAGAAAAAACTTTGTGTGTTAGTTCAGATATTTTTAACACTTTTAAAAAAGATAAAAAGTTTGAGGAAAATATAACTAAAATGAAAAGAATTATAGAAGAAATGGACGATGATAAAAATGTATAATCATATTTCTGTAGATTTTGATGGAACTCTATTTGTTAATGGTGAAATTGATAAAGAACTTGTTGATAAACTTAATAAACAATATAATGGTAAGGTTTTTATATTTACCAGTCGGAGTTGGGGAGATTATTTTTTAATTAAGAATCTTATAACTGAAGCTAAATTAAAGTTTGAAGGAATAGTTTGTGGTAAGTTAATTGCAGGTAAATATCTTGATGATAGAAATATTAGTATTGATGAGTTTAAAGATTCATCCAATAAAATATCTAATAACAATGAAGAAATATCACGAAATTATCTTATTTGCTTCACTTGTCATTTAGCAAAAACATCTCCGTATGATGATGGTAAATTTTGTGCATTTATTATAGATAAACACGATTGGTCTGAACTACCACCTAATTGCCCAAGAAGTAGGTGGTAGAAGAAAGTAGATAACTAAATGAATAATGAAACTAAACTTAAAAGACTGAATGATAAAATGGATATTCTAAGAAGACAAATATCTGATTTAGAATATACTATTAAACAAGAAAAACAAGCTAAATGTACTAATCATGATTTTGAATATTTCTGTAGTTCTCATAATGATAGTGTTTATAGATGCATTAAATGTGGTTTAATGGAGGAAAGATGAGCTATTCAACTATTACATTCACTCGTGGTGATAAAGATTTAATTCCTACATTTATAACTATATCAATGCAAGATTATAAACCAAAAGAAAGTATTTTGGTAATTGATAGTAGATGGATACATGGCAACTATACTTTATATCATCAAATATCATTGATTGAAAATATTTTAGTTCCATTAAATATTAAATTTTCTGTTTATATTAGTGGAAAATTACATAATAATTTTGCTAAGGTAAAGAATTTTGGTTATTCAAAAGTAGAAACCTCTCATGTATTATATGTTGAAGATGATTGTTTAATTCCTGCAAACTATGCAAACAATTTGTTTTGTTTGATGATAAGAAATTATTATTATGGTTCATCGGGTGGTATTCAATTACTTATAGAAGATTCTGATGATATTCAAGAAAAACCAATTTTTGATAAAATTGAATTACCAGAAGAAAAATATTACCAAAGACTCAAAGTCGAAAATGGTAAACTAGAATATGATTCTATTAAACATCAATGCTACCTATATAAACATAGTTCATCGGAAAAAGGTAGAACAATACCATGTCATGCATTATTGCATACTTATATGTTAAATATGGAGGTTTTACGAGAGGTTGGAATGTGGGATGAGAATGCTCCTGAACATGGATCACTAATCTTTGAAGAAATGGATGTAATGTTTAGAATGCACTTAAAAGGATATATAAACTGGATTCATACAGATTTGATTATGTATCATTATAGGAAATCAAATAGAAGAACTGAAAATGATAAAATATCCCAAAGAGAAGCTTTAAGAGAAGAAAGAAAATTATATTTTGGTCAGAAATACATTAGAGAGGGTTTAATAAATGGGTAATGAAATATACGAATATAAAAATAATGAAGATTTTAGTGTAACAACTAAAACTAGAATTCATGAATTTCTTGGAATTATGAATAAAATTATAAAATTTAAATCTGGATTACATACAATAGCTGATGTTTGTTGTGGAAATAAGTTTATTGGTAATGCTATACAATCTTATGTACCAACTAGGACTTGTGATTTTTATGATTATTATCCTATTGATTCCACTATATCTAAAATTGATTTGAATTTTAAAGTTGAATCTAAGATAAAATATGATTTGGTTATATTTAGTCATTCTTTAGAACATTTTGAAGATTCAGGAATGGTTTTAAATTCATTAAAAACTTTTCTTAATGCTTCTGGACAATTGATTATTGTAGTTCCTAATTGTGAATATAATATAAAAGCTAGAGATCCTAATCTTGGTCATTTTAAATTTTTTGATTTTAATAGCTTAAAAGAAGAAGTTAATAAAGTTTTTACCATTGATTTTATTGCTGAAAATAATCAAGATGTTGGTTTTGAAGAACTTTGGATAGTTTGTTCTAATAAATTGAAAAGGTAAGTTTATGAATACTCAAAAGGAAGTTAAATATTCTGATTTAGTGAAAAATAAATTTCCTGAATTATTTGCACCTTATATAGATGGAGTTTCATTTGAAATGAATAAGCATATTTTGATTTTATATTCTGGTGGATTAGACTCAAAAATATTAGAACGTTATGCACAAGTAACTAATCCAAATGCAAAAATAACTAAAGTTTGGTTTGATATTGGACAAGAATATAATGAAAAAGAACGCGCTTGTCTTGATTCATCTGTTGAAATTAGAAAAATAGACTATCTTAGAGATGTGAAAGGAGTTTCTAAAGATGGTAATGTTTGTGGTTCTATTATGATTCCTGGTCGAAATGCTGTATTAGCTATGTTAGGAGCTTCAATATATCTTCCTGATGAAATTTGGATGGGTGCTGTAAAAGGCGAAGATAACTCTGGAGCTACTGATAAAAATAGAGAATTTGTTAGATTGTTTAATGATTGTATTGGTTATGTACTTTCACCTTACAAAAAAGTAACTCTTAGATTTCCTTTTGTTGAAACTTTTAAAGGAAAATCAGAAATTGTTTCATGGGCTTTACGTAATGGATTAAGTAAGGAAGAATTGATGGCTACTTCATCTTGTTTATCGGGTGAAGCTGGTAATTGTGGAACCTGTATTGTTTGTGTTAGAAGGTGGGGTATTTTTTATAGTTTGGGTTTTGAAGAGAAGTATAATAATAACTTATTTTCTGATAAGAATGCTATAGATTATTTGATTAATGTATTAATTGATGATGGTTCTCATTATGATGAATATAGAAAAAGAGAGGTAATTCCTGCACTAAAAAAGAAATTTAATGTTAATAATGAAGATGAATTACTTAAAATTTTAAATGATTTAAAAGAGAGGTGTAAATGATTACAATTAATGTGAAGAAACTTAGTGATACAGCTCAACTTCCAGAATATAAGTCTGAGAATGCTATTGGAGCTGATATTTGTTCAAATGAAAAGCTTATAATTAAAGCAGGTAAATTTAGTTTAGTAAAAACTGGATTGGCTATAGATCTTCCACAAACTCATGAAGCTCAAGTTAGATCAAGAAGTGGTTTAGCAGCAAAGAATGGTGTATTTGTACTTAATTCACCCGGAACTATAGACCCTGATTATGTTGGTGAAGTTGGTGTAATATTAGCTAATTTTGGTGATAAAGATTTTGAAATTAATATTGGTGATAGAATTGCTCAATTAGTTATTTCCGAAAAACCATTAGTTCACTTCAAATTGGTTAAGGAAATTAAAAATACAGATAGAGGAACGAACGGATTTGGTTCAACAGGAAAATAATTTTATTGACAATTATACTTTAAAATTTAATATTATAATAAACGAAAAGATATTTTTAATGAATAGGAGCTTTAATGAGTAAAGAGTTAAATTATAAGATTGAAACCTTAAATTTGCTTAATCAGTTATCTTCAATCAGTACTGGTATTATTATTAAGAAGAGTGATGATGGTAAATCTATAGTTATAAATCGTAAAAATCCATCTGAAAGTATTTCATACTTTTTTGAAGCTGATATTAATGATTTTTGCTTTGAAGGTGAAGAATTATCAATTTATAATTATCCAGAATTTTATCAACTACTTTCGGTTTTCAAGAATCCAAAGATTGTTCAGAATATTAATAAACTTGAGATTTCTAATAATAATTCCAAAATTAAGTATGTATTAACTGATTCTGAAATTATGTCTCCTGGTCCTAAAGGTTTCAATATGCAAGAGGAACCTAATTGTGTCTTTGAATTAAGTGAAGATGAATTAAAGAATTTTTGTAAAATGATAGGTTTAGTAAGTTCAGAAAGTGCTAATTTGTTAGTTAATAATGATAAATTAGTTATTACTTTGAAGAATGAAACTCATGAAAATACATTTGAAAAGAATTTTTCGGTTATTAAATCTGATGGTGAAGATGTAGATTTTAATATTCCTTCTGAAATTTTTTCAGTTATTCCTACTGGTAACTATACAGTAAGTATTTGGGGTGCTGGTGTAGTTATATTTGAATACAAATCTAATATTGCTTCACTTAAAATAATGACCGCAGAACTAGAAGATAGGAGCTAAATAAATGTCAGAAGATATTATTGATGGAGAGTTTGAAGATCAAGTTATATCATCTGAAGAAGAAGAGTCTGACTCTTCTTCTAATTTTGATACTTCAGAATTTAGTGAAGAATATGCTAAAGTTAATGCTAAAGAAGAATTGGTTGATATTGAGTCTGGTAATGTAATTGATAAAGAAAAACTTACCACTCTTGATTATATTAAAGCTATTTCTAAGAAAATGGGAATAGAATTGGTTGATCCAGATCCTAGTTGCAAATTTTGTTTAGGTAGAGGTCATACTAATTTTATAGAAAAACCTAAATCTTCAGAAGATTTAATACCAAAGAATAGAGCTGAAAGAAGAAGATTAGAAAAAGAAAATCTTAAAAATAATAAAGAAGCTACTAAGGAGTTAAATGTACCGATTCCTTGTAAGTGTATTTATAAAAATAAAGAAGATTTTAATGCTGAGAATAAGATGCCAAGACTAACAAATAGGTCACAAAGGCGTAAATTAGAATCAGCTTCTAAAAAACAAAGTGATAAAATTATTGATCGTTATAGAAAAACGTTAAAAAATAAAGGTCAAGAAGAATTTAAAGAAAAGGTTAAAGAAGAAGATGGCAACTCCCGATATTAAAAAACAATTAAGTAATTATCTTTGGGTTGAAAAATATAGACCTACTACTATAATTGGTGATGGTTTTGATATTATTCTTCCTAATTCATATAAGACTTATTTTTCTAATCTTATTAAAGAAGGACAAATTCCTAATCTTATTCTACACTCAGTTTCGCCTGGCGTTGGCAAAACTTCTCTGGCTAAGGCTCTTTGTTATGATTTAGGCTGTGATTTTAGATATATAAATATCTCTGCCAATGGTGGAATTGATACTTTGAGAAATGATATTCAAAAATATGCATCAATGAAATCATTAAATGGTAAGCCTAAAATTGTTATAATGGACGAAGCTGAAGGTGCTGGCAATTCACTAAACTTAGCTTTGCGTGCTGCACTGGAAGAATTTAAGAATAGTTGTAGATTTATTTTCACTTGTAATAATATTTCAAAGATTATAGAACCTATTAAATCCCGATGTGCAGTTTTCGATTTTAATATGTCGGATCCTAATATTTTAAAAGAAGTAAAACCTAAAGTAGTTGATCGGCTTACTTCAATTTTAGAGTTTGAAGAGATTTCTTATAAATTAGAAACTGTAGAAACTATGGTTGATACTTTCTTTCCCGATATAAGAAAAATGATTGGTTTATGTCAAAAGTATTCAAGTATGACTAAATCAATTGATGAAAATATATTTAGATGTGAAAGTATAGATGAAGAGTTTTATTCTTATGTTCTTGAGAAAAAATTTGGAAAAGCTAGAAAATATCTAATTGATAAGAATTATAATTATTCAGAATTATATAGGGAATTGTTTGATAATGTAGTTCCGAGATTAGATACTTCAAAACAAGGACCTGCTATTCTTGTAATTGGTGAATTTATGTATAAGCATTCTACTGTAATTGATCCAGAAATCAATGCAGCGTGTTGTTTATTAGAATTAATGTCAAATATTTAAAAGGTGGTAAAAATGATTGATCTTCCTGAAGGTTCAAGTAAAAAATTAAACTTTACTTGGTTGTTAAAAGAGTTTAGAAGTAATACATTAAATAAAACTCTTGATTCTATTAAGAAACGTGAAGTAGCTGATATGATGTTAGATCTTGAGTTTAATATGACTCAATTAAGCGAAAAACGTTTTCAGGGTTCTTTAAGTGAAGGAAAGTATAGTGTAATGATTAAAGAATTAGCTCAGATTAAAGATATTTTCACAAATAATCTATCTCAGAGAGTTAATGAAGATTCTGATGAAGGAGTTTCAAGCCATGCTTACTGATGATCTATTTACTAGATTTAAAGATGGAACCTTAGATAAATTCTTATCTATTACTATTGATAAAACCTTACTTAATAATTATTATGTTGAACTAGACGGATTTATTGCTGACTATAAGCAGAAATTGTTTACTAAACCTAATAATAGTAGTGGTATTAATTTAGCTATTAATAATCTTACCTTAGTTAGAGATAAGGTTTATAATAGAATAAAAGAACTAGGTAAAAATGTTCGTTGGTAAGTTAATTAAACAGAAAGTTTATATTTATGGAAAAAGAATTTATTTTTGATACTGATTTGGATATTATGGTTAGAAAAGTTATAGTTGATAATAAATTAGATTTAAATGGTGTAAAAATTAAATCGGTTTTAGTAGCACCTTATATTTCAAAAACTGTAGCCGGAAAGTGTATAAAACCAAACTCAGAGTTAAAGTTTTTTTGTGAGTCTGATTACTTGCTAGAGTTTTCTAATGATCTTTGGGAAAAACTTAAAGAAGAAACTAAAGAAATTTTAGTTCTTCATGAATTAAAGCATATTTTGGTTACTACTGATGCTAAAGGGGAAACTAAATTTAAAATTGCCGATCATGATGTTAAAGATTTTTACTCTATTATTTCAAAACATGGTATAAGTTGGTTGGATGAAATTAAAACTGTGTCTGCTTCAATTTATGATCTTCAGAATGGCAAACAAGATAAAATTAAAATATAAAAATTAAAGAAAGAATATAAAAATGAAAATACTAAAGAATGCTGGTGAATTTGAAGTTTTATCAAAGACTGAAGATATTATATCATCTATAGCTAATGCTGCTAGAACTTGTTATCAATCACAAGATAAGTCAACTCCAGAGAATGATATTAAACTTGTAAAGAATTTAATTACAAGAGGTCATGGAGCTATGATTGAATTTGCTGATATAACTATAAAGTTTAAAAATGTTTCACGTGGATTAACTCATGAACTAGTTAGACATAGAGTTGCTAGTTTTGCACAAAAAAGTACCCGTTACGTTGATGAAGAAGAGTTTGAATTGGTATTTCCACCAAATTTAGACAAAGATCGTTTAATAATTGATGGTTTAGATTTAACTATTGAAGATATTTGTAATCAAAATGAATTGGTTTATAGAAATCTTAGAGTTCTAGGTTATAAACCAGAAGACGCTAGACAATTCTTATATACAGCAGAAACAGCCGAAATAGTTATGAAAGTTAATTTGAGAGAATTGCGTCATATTTTTACTATGCGATGTGATTATTTTGCTCATTGGGAAATAAGAACTATAATGTTAGATCTATTAAAATGGTGTAAAGAAAATATACCTGTTATATTTGATGATTTTAAATTTTTGAAGTTAAATAATATTGATTATGCTAGACCAATTCTTTCATCATTTAATATGTCTGATAAGTTTAAAGATTATGTTAATTCTGATAGTAGTTTAGAAGAGTTTATAAATAAACTACCAAAAGACATAACCGATAAATTATATCAAGAATTAAAAATAAGGAATACTTAATGATTAAGTTTATTATTAGAAGAAAACATCCTGAAGAATATGCTAATTATTTGGAATTAAGTTTAAAGAAGTTAAAATTAGCTGATACTTGTGATGTTCATGTTTTGCCAGAAGAAGAAACGTTTGGTTATTCTCATTCTTGGAATAGAGGAATTGATGCTTATATTAATAATAAACTTAATGATGATGATATAGTTTGTTTTTGTCATGAGGATGTGTTAATATTAGACCCAAATTTTTCTCAAAAGTTAGAAATGATCTTTAAATTAAAGCCAGAAGTTGGATTAGTTGGTGTTACTGGTTCATCAAAATTACCAGAACATGGAAGATGGTTTGATGAAAATTTTGAAGATTTAGTTGGACAGTGGGCTACAAATATGGACAATAAAACGATTATAATGGGTCGAAATCGTATAGGTTACTTCGATGATGTTTTGGTATGTCATAAGTTTTTTATTGCAGTTAGAGCCAGTTTATTAAAGGAAGGGCTACGGTTTGATCAGTGTTTTACCTTTGATCTTTATAATTTAGATTTTTGTCTACAAGTTCTTGAAAGAGGATTTAAGGTAGCTGTAGCTGATATATTATTGTTACATAAATCGCAAAGAGAAGAAGAGTCTAATTTAGATCTATTTAATAGTAAATATATAGAACGTGGTTATAAAATACCACTAACTATAGATCAATTTAAAAAAGATCAATTAATAGGAGTTGACATTTCATTATGAACTATTATATTCCAAAGTATTTTAAAATTGAAGAATTAGTAGATCCTGTAATGTTGAAACGTTTTGGTTCTTATAATTTATTTAAAAATGCTCTTGATTCCAGAATTCTATTTGAAATAGATAATATTAGAACTTTCTTTAATAAACCAATAACTATTAATAATTGGAATATAGGTGGAGAATTTAGTTTACGAGGATTACGACCTTTTGATTGTAAAGAAGGTGGACTACTATCTGCTCATAAATTTGGAAAAGCTTTAGATTTTGATGTAAAAGGTTTAACTGCCGAAGAGGTTAGACAAGCTATTATTAAAAATTCTTCTAAATTTATTAATATTTCAAGAATGGAAGATAATGTTTCCTGGGTTCATATAGATTGTGTGAATATCAATAAAACTAATGGAATTGAGTTATTTACTGCTTAATGAAGAGTAAATTAATAAAGTCTTTTTTGATACAGTTTTTAATGACATAAAGAAAGTAGTAAAATGAAAAAGATAGAATCCCAAGAATTGGTTTCTAAACCAATTAATTTATTTAAACATTTAGAAAATTTAACTTTTAATAAGGTAGAGTTCGATCCGTTAGATGATAATCAAACTAAAGAATATGAACCTTATATGATTAATCGTTATGTTTCTATGTGTGAGTTTTATATTCCTTTGGTTAATGCTATTAATAAATATGATATTTCTAAAGAAACTCATTATAGATTTCTATTAGCTTCATTACCCAAAAGAAAACAATTCTTTAAGTATATGTCTAGAGCTAAAGATTTATTAAAAGATGAGAAAAATAAGATTTCTAAATATTTTGAGTGTGGAACTAGAGATCTTGAGGAATATCTAAATATATTAACCGAAGAACAAATTAATAATATTGTACGTAAATTTGATGGAGGTAAGGAAAATGGCAGACCAAATTCTAAAAAATAGAGTAAGGTGTAATAAATGTGGAGAAGTTCTATATTCAAAAGATCCTATTAAAAATATAACTTGTGAATGTGGTAATGTTACAATAAGTGGTGGGCAGTCTTTCTTAATTAGAGAAGGTTCTGATTTTGAGGAATTAACTGAATTTCTATTTAATGACTGAAAGGTTCTTATGAAAAAGTTAATTATTTTAGTTTCTGGTAAAATGAAATCGGGTAAAAATACTTTTGCTGAGATTATGCAAAAAGAATTAATTAGTTCTAATATTGCGGTTGAAACTGATTATTTTGCAAAAGATTTAAAAAATGGTTGTAAAGAAGATTTCCAAATGTTGAAATATAACTTAAATAATTATGTGAATAATTTTCTAAAGTTATTAACAGATAAAAATCTTTTGAATGAAGATTTAAAAAATGAACTAAATAAATTAAGAATAGAAGATGATAATTGGTTTGAAGATAAAACCTTTATTACCAGAGCTATTTTACAGTGTTATGGAACCGAAATATTTAAAAACCGAGTTAAGGAAACTTATTGGGTTGATAAAGTAAGAGAAAGATGTGAATTAAGTAAGTCTAATATAATTATTATAACCGATCTAAGATTTCCTGATGAAATAGAATATATGTATTCTGATAGTTATGATCTGATTACCGTAAGACTAGAAAGAAATGTAAATAAAAGTAATAAAAATCCTCATATATCAGAAACATCTCTTGACAATTATACTGCGTGGAATTATATTATAGATAATAAAAGAAATTCAGTAAAATCGTTTGAAAAACAAGTTTCTATTGTTACTAAAGATATTTTATCAATTTTTTCTTGACAATTATATTTTCAAATGTTATTTTATTATAAATTAATGGAGAAAGAATAAGAAATGCCTATATTTGATTATAAATGTGAAAAATGTGGATTTACCGATGAATATATTAAATCTATTAGTGTACCAAAAGATATGCAACCACCAGAAACCTGCCCTAAATGTGGTGGTAAAATGGATAAAATTGATAGTTTTGGTAAACTAGGATTTGATTTGCGTGGTGCCGGATTTTATACAAATGATTATGGAAAACATGCTTGGCAAAAAAATCTTTCTGTCGCTCAACAAGCAGCAGTTTTAACTGGAGATAAAAATCCTTATTAATTATGAAAGAGAACATGAATAATTTTGATGATAAGCTAAGTAGACGATTACAATGGTCTAAAAAGAAAGGTTCTAAATCATTTAAACAAAATAGTCAGTTTAAAGTTAAAGAACCCTATAAACGAAACAAATCTATTTCTTATTCTGATGAACAATAATCTAAAGAATGGTTTATTTATGAACAATAATGAAGCATGTGTAGTTACTCTTAAAAATATATCTTCTATTGAAGGTGCTGACAAAATTAAACAAGCTGATGTATATCTTAAAGATATAAAACTTACTCAGGTTGTTGTTGGTGTAGAAACTAAAGAAGATACTAAAGTAGTTTATTTTGATTCTAATATTTGTATTAATGAATGTTTGACTCAAGATTTTCCAGATCTTGCAAAATATTTGGGTAAACATAATCGAGTTAAAACTATTAAACTTAAAGGCATTATTTCTAATGGTCTTTGTGTAGATTTAGATAAATTTTACAAATACTTTAAAAATGAAAAAGAAGCTAAGTCCACTTTGGTTGAAGGTTATTCTTTCTCAAAAATTAGAGAACAAGATATTTGCAAAAAATATATTGTTATGGTTAATGAACCTTCAAAATCTAAAAAGACTAAAGGTAAAGGTAAAATTAGTTCGCGAATGATTCCGGGTATATTTGCCTTTCATTGTGATACAAATCAGCTTCTTAGAAATATTCATAAGATAAATCCTGATGATATAATCTCAATTTCGGCAAAATTTCATGGCTCCAGCTCGATTGTATCTAATTGTTTGGTAAAAAAGAAACTTAACTTTAAAGAAAGAATTGCTAAGAAACTTGGAGTTAAAGTAGTTGAAACTGAATATGATTATATTTACGCTTCAAGAAGAGTTATTAAAAATAAGGAATTCCCAAATTCTAAGTCTTTTTATTCCGAAGATATTTGGGCTAAGTCTGGTAGAGAAAACTTTGAAGGTAAACTTAATAAAGGTGAAACAGTTTATTATGAAATTGTAGGTTTTCTAGAAAATGGAAAATATATTCAGAAACAATATGATTATGGTTGTACTTCACCAAATTATAAGATTGTAGTTTATAGAATTACATCAACTAATATTGATGGTGTAGTAACTGAATATAGTTGGTCCTCTATGAAAGAAAGATGTAAAGAACTTAATGTTCCAATGGTAAAAGAATATTACTACGGGAAAGCTAAAGATCTTTATCCTAATATTTCAATAGAAAATCATTGGCAAATTAATTTTGTTGAACAACTCAAAAAAGATTTTCTTGAGAAGAAGAGTGCTGATTGTATTAATGACGTTCCTGATGAAGGTATTGTTATTAGAAGAGAGTCTATTTCTATTGATGTTTATAAGTTGAAATCTGAACTTTTTATTCTAAGAGAATCTAAGTTGAAAGATGATGAAGTTGAAGATATTGAAGATTTGAACTAATTATAAATAGAATTATAAAATATAATTGTCAAGAATTATGTTTTTAAACCGTTAGATCTTAATGACTAACACAAAACTCACAAAAGGAGGAACCCAATATGGGCGAAAGATTTTTTTATGCACAAGATGTTTTTGATATTTTAACACGTAATATTCATGATGGTTTTTATTCATCTATTTTTAAGTCGGATTATAAACCAGATTATCCTTATGATCTTTATAAACAAGATAATGACATTTATATTGAACTTCCTGTAATTGGAATCAATAAAGATGATATTAAAATTAAGGTTGAAAAGGATGTTTTGAGGATTTCCTGTAATAAAGATAATGAAAAGATCACTAATCGTGATTATTATGTAAAAAGGATAACTAGAAAAAACTTTGATATTCCTTTTAAAATTGATGGCGATTTTGATATTAATTCAATAGATGCAACTGTAGATAAAGGTTTACTAAGAATTAAAATACCTGCTTCTATTGAGTCTAAATCAAATTATTTCGATGTAAAAATAAAATAGAATTTTTTAATAATTTTTCTTGACAATTATATTTCAAAATATTATTTTATTATAAATACAAAATCTTTGCTCGTGTCGAATAATGATTAGTTCAACTGATTTTCAGTCAGTTAATTGGAGTTTGATTCTCCACACGAGTATTTTTAATTTATTTGGGTGATTCGCATAGTGGTCAAGTGCTCCTGACTGTAGATCAGGCGGCGAAAGCCTTTCGGTGGTTCAAATCCATCATCACCCATTTTTATTTTAATGACTTGTATTTCAATTGGTAGAACCCAGAGATGTAGTTGTAGGTTCAAATCCTTCCAAGTCAGTTTTCTTATTGCAGGGTTGAGAAAGGGATTCTCACAAGCCTCATAAGCTTGGATATGAAGTTTCAAATCCTTCCTCTGCAAGTTTTTATTTTTACTTTCCTCTTGACAAACACCTTTCCAACAATTATATTTTATTATTACTTCAAATAAAGAAGGATTAAATATAAAATGTATCATATTATTTTGAATGAGTCGAGTCAAGCTTTATCTAATTCTCTTACTTGGGTTGATAGATTATCCGAAGATGTAAAAATCTTTGTTAGAGGTAAAGGACATTCGGCAGAATCTTTCAAAGATAAAATTATAAACTGTGGATTCAAAACTAAATTGAAAGTTATAAATGTTCATCCTTATTTTAAAAATAAAAGATTTTCGATTGAAGATTTCGTTTATATTTTATCCTCAAATGAAGTAATTTACCAATTTGAAAAAAATAACAAAAAATATTCGGTTAATTTAGAATCTGATAGATATAAGAATTTTATGACTAATGGATTTTCTTGTAAATATTGTGGTTTTCAAGGAACTCATTTTTGGGCAGAATCTAATGTTCTAAATGATAGTAAGCTTCATTTTAATCTTTATGGATTAACAAAAAATAATAACGAAATGATGTTGACCAAAGATCATATTATTCCTAAATCTGCTGGTGGTTTGGATGTAGTTGAAAATTTTCAAGTTCTTTGTGAACATTGTAATAGTAGCAAAGGTTCTATGATTCCTCTTGACAAACACCTTTCCAACAATTATATTAATAATAATTAAAGAAAGAAAAGATATGCTTCAAACTAAAGATGAACAAATAATAAAATCTGGAATTGGTATAATTGTTGGTAGATTTCAGGTTTCTAGTTTACATCCTGGTCATGTAGATCTTATAGATTCGGTAAGATTTAGACATAATAAAGTTATTATAGTTTTAGGATCTTCTCCTCTGAAAGCAACCAAAAATAATCCGTTAGACTACACTTCAAGAAAATCAATGATAAATGAGAAATATCCTGATATTTTAGTTTTGAATATCAAAGATAATGAATCTGATATAATTTGGTCTAAAAATTTAGATGAACTAATTACAGACTTCATTCCTCCTGAATGTAATGTAGTAATTTATGGAAGTAGAGACTGTTTTGCTAAATTTTATTTTGGTAAGTTTCCTGTTAAAGAGTTAATTCCTGAACAGATTAATTCAGGTACAGAACTAAGAATAAAAGATTCCTTCAACACTAAAGATTCAGAAGATTTTCGCTGTGGAGTTATATGGACTACACAAAATCAATCAATTACTAATAATGTCAAAATTTTAGCTATTATTAAAAAAGATGATTGCATATTGACATTTAATGATGATAATCGTAGTTTTATTAACTGCGATTTAGATTTTACCATAAGTTCTAATATTTTTGAAAATTCAATAAAAGCTTTTGCAATAAGACATAATATTAATGTTGGTGAAATAACTTATTCAACTACTATTATTAATGATGATTGGATGCTTAGAAAAGAACCTAATAAAAATATATTGGTAGTTTTTACTTGTAAATATCTTGATGGAAATATTGATAAAGAACTTAATTGGACTACTATAGATGAATTAAACGATTGTAATAAACTCTTTTTGAAAGGTTATTTAAAATGAATAACATTGTTGGATTAACTGATAGTTATAAGATTGGTCATCATAACATGTATCCAGAAGGAACTCAAAAAGTGTATTCTTATTTTGAAGCTAGAAATGGTGCAAAATATGATGAAACTACATTTTTTGGATTGCAATATTTACTTAAAAAATATTTTTGTGGTAAAGTTGTAACTAAAGAGAAGATTGATGAAATTGAAGAATTTTCTAAATTTCATTTTAATAATGATCAAATCTTTAAAAGAGAACGTTGGGATTATATTCTCAATGAACATGATGGTTATTTACCATTAAAAATTAAAGCAATTCCTGAAGGTTTATCTATTCCAATTAATAATGTTATGATGACGGTAGAAAATACAGATAATAAGTGTCATTGGTTGACTAATCATTGTGAAACTATTCTAACCCATGTTTGGTACGGAAGTAATGTCGCAACTATTAGTAGATTTACCAAAAAATTGTTTATAGAATATCTTGAAAGAACTAGTGATTTTGGTAAAGATTTCCCTGGTTTAAATTTTATGTTGCATGATTTTGGATTTAGAGGGGTTAGTAGTTCTGAAAGTGCTGCGATGGGAGGTTCTGGTCATTTGATTAATTTTTATGGAACCGATACAATTATTGCTCCATTTATGATTAAAAATTATTATAATAATGGTAAATTTCCAAATGCGTTTTCTGTTCCGGCTACAGAACATTCTATTATGACTTCATTAGGTAAAAATGGAGAAATTGAAGTTATTAAAAACTTAATTGAAAAATATAATACTGGAATTTTATCTGTAGTTTCTGATAGTTATGATATTTTTAATTGTGTTGAGAATATCTATGGAAAAGAACTAAAAGATTCTATTCTCAATAGAAATGGTAAATTTGTTGTAAGACCTGATAGTGGTGATCCTGTCAAAACCATCGAAACATTACTTAATATTTTATGGAATAAGTTTGGTGGAACAATTAATACCAAAGGTTATAAAGTTCTAAATCCTAAAGTTGGTTTGATTTGGGGTGATGGAATTAACTATGATGGAATATCTTCAGTTTTACACAATATGGAATTGAATAAATTCTCTGTTGAAAATATAGTTTTTGGTATGGGCGGAGGATTATTGCAAAAACATAATAGAGACACTCAAAGATTTGCATTCAAGTCTTCTAGTCAGTTTAGAAATAATGTCTGGCAAGATATTTTCAAAGATCCTATTGATTCTACCAAAGTTTCTAAAAAAGGTAGACTAAAATTGATTAAAGAAAATAATCAATTTAAAACGGTTCATATTGATGATTCTGGTGATGATATTATGAATGTAGTCTTTGAAAATGGTATTATAAAAAATGAAATTGATTGGTCGTCTATTGTTAATAATTCGGCTATTTAATTAAACGGAAAGATTTTAAAATGTCTAATTCTAAAGATGATTTAAGTAAATTAATGACTCCTTGTGAAGTTTTCTTTGATAGTATTGAACTAGAAGAGTTGAATAATTTTATTAAACTCTTTCTTAATTATAAAGATTTAGACCTATTATCAAAAGAACGAGTTGACAATAGAATTAAATTCCAACAGGCTTTCGATTATCATCCACAAACACCTTATTGGACTCATTCTTTAGAAGAAATAACCGATGCATTATTATTAGTTTCAACTAAAAAGTTAAGTTTATTAGTTGAACAAAAGATGCATAAAACTCTCAATAAACTAAACAAATCTTTGAATAAAATTTGAAGTAGTAATGATTAAGAAAAGAAATTAATATAAATTTGTTATGCTAATAGAAAGGTTTAAATTAAAAATGTCTGATAATAAAATATATTGCAAGAATTGTAAATATTACAAGTTTATTAAATCTGAAACTATTGTATCACCCAATTTTGTTGATCCTACTCCTCCAACAAATATACCAACCTGTGTTGGTGATTACCATTATTATTGGGGTTCATCTATGTGCACTCATGATATTTGTTTTGTAAAAATAACAGAAGAAAAACCAGAAAAATCATACGTACACGTAGAAAGAATAAATGGTCAAGGCCAACTTAATTGGAATAATTCTTGCAAATTATATAAACCTAATTGGTTTACTATTTTAAAAGATTGGTTTAATAAACTATGATTTACACTAATTTATTGGCTGAAAAAAGATTTGAATCTCACGAACAATGGATTAAAGATAACTTGCTATTTGAAGCTATTATGGGTTCTAATGCTTATGGTTGTAATACGGCAGAATCTGATATTGATATAGTTGCTATAGTTATGCCGAAAGATGAAGTAATAAATCCTCAAAAATATGGTTATATTAGTGGATTTGAAACAGTTCCTAATTTTGAATCTAAAGAAGTAAAAGGTGAAGGAAAAAAACTAGTTCTTGATAATGGAAAAGATATTGAAGGTGAATTTGTTAGTTTAATTAGATTTTTCTTTTTAGCGGGAATTAAAGGTTCTCCAAATTTGATAGAAACTCTTTTTGTTCGAGATAATTTAATCACTTTTAATTCTAAAATTGGCGGAATGTTAAGAGATAATAGAAAAAAGTTTCTTAGTCTCAGGACATTTAATTCTATGAAGGGTTATACTTGGAATCAAATAGAAAGAATTAGACGTGGAGTTTTATCAGGGAAAACTGATAATTCAAAAAGGCAAGCTATGTTTGATAAAACGGGATTTGATTGCAAAATGGCTGGCCATTGCCTTAGATTATTGGATAATCTAAACCAACTACTTGATTATGGAAACATAGATCTTATGAATAATAAAGAAGAAGTAAAAAACATGAGAAATGGAACCTGGGGAGATTTTAATAAATTTGTAACTATAACTACTGAAAGATTAGAAGCTATAGAAAGAAAAGCCTTAACTCAAAATGCTTTAAGTATATCACCACAAAGTGGATCATTAAAGATTCTTCTTCGAGATTGCATTGAAGAATTTTATGGTAGTGATAGCAATGCACAAAAGTTTCAGACTGAATATGTTTCTGCTAAAATGGTTTATGAAAAATTGGATGAAATTAGCTCTTTGCTTGGTAAAACTCAAACCTTTATCAATTTAAACTCAAGAAGAGGCTAAAATTTTAGAACTAATTTGATTTTGATAAATAATTAGATGGTTTAGAATTAAAAACTTAATAAGGTTGTACAAATGCAACTAATAACAAGTGCTGGTTCATTTTCTTTAAATAAGTTTATGAAATGTCAAGTTGCAAAAATAGTTAAAGATGAAGATGATTCTGATGATTATTCCGATGATTTTGTATTCAATTGGATAAACAAAAATAGTTCAGAGTTTAGACAAAAATGGAATAAATCATTATGCAAATCTTGTAAATATAGTGATGAGTGTGGTTGGTCAGTAGTACAAAATTGTATCAAATATAAAGAAGAGGAATTTCTTTGAAACGAGTTATAATTCATTCTGGAGGTGGAGTTAAAGGTTATTTAACTCTTCAAACTCTTGTAAAAATAGAAGCGATGAATGGTCCATTATATAGATATTATGATTTAGGTGTAGCTAGTTCTGTGGGAGCTATTATTTTGGCAATATTAGCAACTGGAAAACTTTCAGCTAAACAACTTAATGAAATATTTCCCGAAATGATAACAAAGATCTTTAAAAAGGTTCCTTTCTATAAAACCTTATTTATTAAACCAATATATGATAGACAAAACTTTATTGATGTTTGGAATAGTTTAATCGGTAAAGATTTTAAAATGAAAGATTGTAAGTTTAAATTAATAATTTCTGCTGTTAATTTAATGACTCAAAGAAATCATTTCTTTAAGTCTTGGGAAGATAAAGATGGTGAAGAGAACTTATTAGATGTAGTTCTAAGATCATTTGCTGCTCCTTTGTACTTTGGAAAATTAATTGATGTAAAAAATAATGCTATTTGGTTAGATGGAGGTGTTGGAAACTCGAATCTTCCTTTAGATACTGCATCTATAGAAGCTATAGATCTTTTAAAATGGCATGATTTTTATCTTCAATTTGATGCTTTTGGATGTGGATTTTCTAATAATGATATTTCTTTCAAAGAAGCCTCAAAGTTTCAAAATTTAAAGCAAATTTTAAGTTATCTTGATTTTAATGATGGTGGATTGGCTAGAGCCCAGTCTAGACATGAACAAGTTATGAAAATGAAAATAAAAGCCGAAAATAATAATTATATTGGTTTTGATTATTATGATATTGAAATTCCTACAAAAATTAATAAATTAGATGGTGTAAAATTTCTAGAAGATTATAAGCATTATGGTGAGTTAATGTTTAACCAACCATTAATTAGAATTAAACCAAGAAAGTAATAATTCTCATGTTAATAAATAGAGTTGTAAAAATTAGAGATGTTAAAAGTATAAAATGTAAATTTCCTGGTTGTGATAAAACAATTGAAACAAATGGTTATGCTGCTAAATTCTGCAAAGAACATAAAAAAGTTAAATACAGAGAAATTAAAGAAAAGGTAGTTGATAATAATAATCAAGTAATAGAACATAATTATAAAATAACTACAAAAATGATGATTAAATGCCAATTAGAAGGTTGTAATAATGAGTTTGAAATAACTATCTCTCCAAGAACCTTTATCTTTCCAAAATTCTGCGAAAATCATAGATCCGAATATAAAAGAAAAATGTTTAATAAAAATTGTTGACAATTATATTGTAATTTATTATTTTAAAGTAGTAAAGAATAATTATTATTACTAAACGAAAGGTTTCTATTTATGGCTGATGTTAGAGAAAATGATTTGGTTTTAGCTCAGAATGAATACGCTTTTGTTAGGAATACCAATGATGGAACTATTATAACCCATGTTGGCCCTACCAAAGCTACTCTTACTGGAACAGATCAACCAATGAAGTTTGATGAAAAGACTTCACAATTTGTATGTTGTTCAACTAAAGAATGCATAAAACAAATGATTTATGCTGATGAGCGTTCTTATGTAGTTCTTCAAAATCCTTATTATAAGAATATTGGAGATCAATTAACAGTTTCATTTCCGGCAGGAAATACTTCCAATACACCCGTTAAATTGGAACAAGGTAAATCAATTAATATTCAAGGCCCATGTTCATTTCCTTTGTGGCCTGGTCAGGTTGCTAAAACTATTCCTGGTCATCAATTAAGAACAAACCAGTACCTTTTGGTTCAAGTAGTTAATGCTGAAGAAGCAAAAAAGAATTGGGAAAAATCAACAATTGAAACTGTTGAAACAAAGAAGAATGAAGCAAAGAGTAAAACACAAACAGAATTTAAGTTTGTTACTGGTAGATTGAATATTATTAGAGGAAACGAAATTTCTTTTTATATTCCACCAACTGGAGTTGAAGTTGTTTATGATCATGAATCAAATTCATATCAAAGAGATGCTTTAACTCTCGAAACTCTATTTTATTGTATTTTGAAAGATGAATCGGGTGATAAAGAATATGTAAAAGGCCCTGCTGTGGTGTTTCCAAAACCAACACAAACTTTTGTAACTACAGGTAAATCTTCAGAAAATAAGAAATTTAAGTCTTTAGAGCTTAACAAAGACATGGGTGTTTATATTAAAGTTATCTGTTCTTATGAAGATCCAAATGGTCATGAGTTTGTTAATGTTGAAGGAAAGAAAGTTGTTGGATATGAAGCAGGAGAAGAGTTATTCATAACTGGCGAACAACAAAAGATTTATTTTCCAAGACCCGAACATGCTATTATTAAGTATGATAATCAGGTTATACATTATGCTATTGTTATTCCTGAAGGTGAAGCCCGTTATGTTCTTAATAGAACTACAGGAACCATTGATACAATTAAAGGCCCTATAATGTATCTTCCTGATCCTAGATTCACAACTATTGTTAAAAGAGTTCTTGATACTAAAACAGCGGAACTTTGGTTTCCGGGAAATACTGAAGTTCGTGATCATAATTTAGCCGCAGCTAATGAGAATAAAAATGAATTGGGGTTTATTGAAACAGATCGTTCAGCAAAAGCAACTAGAAATTCTGTTGCTGGAGATTATTCAATGTCTACACTTAAATTCTTTGATTCTCCAAATGGTGGTTTAGAAGATTTTGCTCTTCTTCAAGATGCAATGTCAAGAAAATCAACATTTACACCTCCAAGATCTATTAAGATTAATACCAAATATGATGGTGCGGTATTAATTAATGTGTGGCCTGGTTATGCTATTCAATTAGTTTCTCGTTCTGGTCAAAGATCTGTTATTTGTGGTCCAAAAGCTGTAATACTTGATTATAATCAGACTTTAGAAGTTCTTACTATTTCTGCGGGAAATCCTAAAGGAAGTAAAGCTCCTGTTCAAACTACTTATTTGAATATCAAAAATAATAAAGTAAGTGATATAATTGATGCGGAAACTAAAGATCTAGTTCCTGTAAAATTATCCGTTTCTTATAAGGTTAATTTTGAAGATAAAGATTGTGATAAATGGTTTAACATTCAAGACTATACTAAATTCCTTACTGAGCATTTGAGAAGTGTAATTAGAAATTCAGTTAAGAAATTTGGAATTGAAGAGTTTTATGCTAAATCTATTGATATTATTCGCGACACTATTCTTGGTGAAAAAGTAAAAGATAAAGAAAGAACTGGTAAATATTTCTCTGAAAATGGAATGAGAGTTTATGATATTGAAATTTTGAATGTTTCAATTAATAATCCAGAAATTTCTAAACTTCTTATTAATGCTCAACACCATGCGGTTGAATGTACTTTAACAGTAACTCGTGAAGAAGCTGATCTATTTGTAGTTAAACGTCTTGAAACTGTTAAACAGAATAAATTGGATATTATTGAGCAAACCAAAGATAAAATGTTAGCTATTGAACTTAAGAATTTCGAGAATTCAAAAACTGTCGAAAAAATTAAAGCAGAAATAGAAGAATCGAAGGTTGAGTTTAAAGATAAACTTGCTCAAATAGAGTTTGAAAGAAATAAATTACAAGATTCTCAAGAAATATTTAAGATCGGTGAGAAAACTAAAATTGCTACTGAAGCACATGAAAAGAGAATGGCTGCTATTAGTGAAAAATTGATTGCGGCTATTAATAATCTTGGTGATAAACAGTTGGCTATGGCGTTTGCTGAAAATCTTCCTAAAGCAACTGGAACTAATGGTTATCTATTTGGTACTGGTGGTAATGAAGGTTTGCTAAAATTAATTACTGGTAATGAGTTGCTTGAAAGTAAAATCAAACAACATGTTGGTAAAACTATTACCCGTGATGGTGAAGGTCTTATCAACGAATAATAAACCGAAGTAATTAATGACTTCTGTTTGTACTTTGTGTAAAAAGAGGGAGAAAATTAATTATCCCTCTTTTATTTTACTTGCTTTTATTGTTTCTATTAATTATATTAATATTGTGATTTGTTTATTAACAGAAAGGATTTTTATTATGTGGAATATTAATATTGAGGGTTATGATATTAGAGAATTCTCTAAGGAAACCTATGCCGAAATCAAAAAAATAATAAGTTCTAATGAATCATTCGATAACGAAGAGCTTTATGATTTTGAAATTTCCGTACAAACCGATGAACATAAACCAAAAAGAAGCTGGGGTTGGTCCAACATTGATTCCAAAATAATTTTATTCAGTGATGATCCTAATCAATTTAACCTAATTGATCGAATAAAATTTAAAGAAACCTATAAAGAAATTCAAAAAAATATTCATAAAATTCTATCAATAACTAAATCAGTGTGTGACACTTTGAATAAAGAATAATTTCAAGGATTTTATAAATGCAAGTATTCATTTTTGATCGTGATATAACTAATAACGCTCAGTTCTACTGTGATAAACACGTAGTAAAGATACCGTTGGAGATCACACAAATTTTGTGTACTTCTGTGAGGGTTTTGAACGGTTATAATGAAGATGATATTTATAAAATTACTCACAAAAATCATCCTTGGTGTAAATTTGGATATTCTTCTGAAGAAGCCTTTATTTACCTATATAATTTGGGTTATTCCTTATTCAAAGAATATACCTATCGGTATAATAGAACTCATAAATCAGAAGTTATATTAACTCGATGTTTAGAAATTATCGAATATAAAAATAGAGATGTTGATTTTGATAGTTTAACTTTTCCTTTGTGCATTCCCGAACAATATAAAACTAAAGATGCTATTGAATCTTATAGAAATTATTGTCTTGGTGAAAAACATCATATTGGAAAATGGACTAATAGACCTAAACCATATTGGTGGAAGTAATGGATAAAAAATGTAAAATGCTTTTAGAATGTTCGCCTTATGACTATAAAAATTATTTTTATGATTTATGTTTATCTTCAACTAATAATCATAATGAACACAATAAAGATCGTAAGTTTCAAGAAATAGAAGAACAGTCTAAAGAAGTAAGTAAGAATAATAAAAAACATTCTTATAAAGAAGTGTGTAAAAGAAATAAATTTTTTAGTTAGGAATTATATGAACGATTCATTAGGTGATAGAATGAAATGTTATGAGTCTGTAAGTAGAGATTATTTAATGAAAAGAACTCCTGTTATAATAAGGTTAGATGGTAAGAGTTTTCACACTTTTACCAAAGGATTTGATAAACCATTTGATGAAAGATTAATGAAAATAATGATTGAAACCACTAAGTTTTTGGTTAGATCTATAGATGGTTGTTATTTTGGTTATACTCAATCTGATGAAATTAGTTTATTATTGGTTGATTACAAAACTTTACAAACTGAAGCTTGGTTAAATAATAATATTCAAAAAATAGTTTCTATTTCATCATCATTATCAACTGCATTTTTTAATCAGCAATTTAAAATTAAATTTTCTGGAACTTTGAAAAGTGATAATTTAGCATTCTTTGATTCAAGAGCTTTTAACCTACCAAAGGAAGAAGTGGTTAATTATTTTATTTGGAGACAGCAAGATGCTTCGAGAAATAGTGTACAAATGATAGGTCGTAGTTATTTTTCTCATAAAGAATTAATTAATAAATCGTGCGATAATATTCAAGAAATGTTATTTAGTAAGTTTGGTGTTAATTATAATAATATTGAAACTTATAAGAAACGTGGAACTTGTATTTTTTATAAAGACATTTATAGAATTGATAAAGAAATTCCTATTTTTACTCAAGATAGAAACTATATTCAACACTTTGTTGATATTGGAGAATAATAATGGTTTTAATAACTACTATTGGTGATGATCTTAGTTTAACTATAACATTTATAAAATATTATTCTAAGATGTGTAAAACTATTATTTTTTTAATTAATAGTGAAGATTATAATAATACTATAAATCATTTGAGAAAATTTGAATCATTTTTTAATTCAACTAAGTTTATATTTATTAAATTTTCAGGAGAATTTTCTGAAACAAGAAAAGTAAGTTTGGAACATAAAGCTATAAGAGATCATATAAAGGATGACTATATTCTTTATGCAGATTCAGATGAATTTATTTATTTTCCTGGTGGATTAGAAAATAGAATAAAATTAATGCATCAATTTGGTGAGAATTTTATTGAAGGAAGGATGATTGATAGATTATCATTTTCTGGAAATTTAAAGGTTTATAATTATTTAATACCATTAGAAGAGCAGTTTCCTATAGGTAGTGATATAACTAAGTCAATATGTGGAGCTTGGAATAAAAAAATAGTATTGGCTCATTCTGATATTAAGTTAGGAGGAGGTCATCATGTTATATTCAATAAAAATGGAGTTGAATATAATGGAACTAAAGTTCAACCATATATAGATGAACTACCACCTTGGAGTTATGGTGTAGAACTCCATCATTTTAAATGGAATTCTAATTTGTTAAATAAATTAATTAAACAACTTCAATACAAAAGTAAGTCACTAAATTCTTGGAAAAATGAACTGAATAGATTCATAGTTAATTCTGGTAATCATTATCTTCCTTTAGAACATATTAAAGAAATTGAATCTGAAAATTGGTTTATAGATTTGAGGTTTTCTCATTGTTATTATATTGGTTCTAAATTAGGAGTTTAATAAATTATGAATAATGCTATTTTTATGGTTACTAATGAAAAGTATTTTGTATATACTAAAGCTTGTATAAATTCAATAAAAGACAATTATCCTAATCATCCAGAAATAATATTGGTTTGTAAGTATACTAACAAAGATGAATATTTTTTGAATTATTTCCGAAATTTAGAAAATGTTATATTAAAAACATATCATTATGAGGATCTTAATCTTTGTTTAAACCCAATAGGAGATGATATAATCTACCAAAAATTATTTCTTTGGAATAATACATTCAATACAGATTATTATGATAATATATTACATTTAGATTGCGATACGTTAGTTCTAAAACCTTTAGATTATTTATTTAAACAAGATCAATTTTATATAGCTCAAAATTTTGAAAATTTACCCCATATTTCAACATTTGGTTCTAAAGGAGATGATATATTAAGAGTTAAACTTAATACTAATAATCTACCAAAAGATACTAATTGTATAATGGCTAATGCTGGAGTTTTTGTTATTCCTAAAAAATATAGAAACATTAATCATTATAATACATTACTAAAACTAGGTTATGAATTTAATGATTATATTGCTTATGCTGACCAAAGTATAATTTCTTTATGGTGTCATTATAATAATATTCCTATAGTTCAAGATTACACATTCAATTTTCAAACTACTTTCAGTACATTAATGAATAAATTTAAACTAGAAGATCTTAGTATTATTCATTTCTCTGGATATAAACCCGATAGTGACGATTATAATAATTGGAATTGGGTTTCGGAAAAGTTTAAAAAGTGGTCGTTAGATCTTTTTAAACGTTATGCTTGACAATTATAATTCCATTTATTATATTATAAATAACGTAGAATAAGACATGATAGTTTAAACCTTAAATGATTGGATTTTTATGTACAAACCTAAAGCTTATGGTCAAAGAGTTATTGGTATTCGTAATCGAGAACTTCAAGAGAAGAAGTTTGGTTCAATTATATTAGCTCCGACTGCTGCTGATATTGAAATGGTTGATGAAATTGAAGTGTATCAAGTTGGTAGAGGTTATGTTTCTCAGAGTGGTATTATAGTTCCACTAGAAGTTAAAGTTGGTGATAAAGTGTTGATTTCAAAAAATACAGCATTTCCATTACCAAAAACTGGTGATGCAACTTTTGATGCAACTAAAGAATATGTAGTTTTTCAAGAATCTGATATAGTTTCTGGAAAAGAAGTAGTTTCATAAGTTAATTTTTTATAGCCTGATCGTCCAATAGGTTAGGATACGAGATTTTGAATCTTGTGATCTAAGTTCAAGTCTTAGTCGGGCTGTTTATTTCTTTGGATAATAAACTATGGACAAAATTGATAGATTTGTTTCTAAAGCTGTTATAGAACTAATAAATTCTAATATTGGTGTAGAATTTATTAATAAGTCCAGAATTGAATATTTTACGGATAGTGGTGTATCATATAACTGTGATGGTTGTTTTGATTCTGAAAAATTAACTGTTGCTATTGATAAAGATAAAAAAGACTGGTTTATCACATTTATACACGAATATTGTCATTATCTTCAAATGGTTTCTAATGATCCGTGTTTCTTTAATCAAGACGTTTATGGTGTTGATGAGTTTGAAAATTGGATTAATAAAGAAACTGAAATTAAAGATAATTTATTGAAAAAAGCTATAAAATCTATTCAACTTTGTGAACATAATTGTGATAAGAAAGCTGTAGAATTAATTAAAGCCTATAAACTACCAATTAATACTTCAGACTATATTAAACAATCAAATGCTTATGTTTTTACTTACGAGTTTCAAAGAAGATATAGAACTAATCTTAATACACCTTTTTATGAAGTGTTTGAAGTTTGGTCTTTATTTAAAGATAGCTGGTATTCTGATTATTCTAAACTGCCAAAAAATATTGAAAATAAAATGCTTGAGTTTATTTGAATCCTCTTAAATGCAATAGTAATTTAATAGATAAAATCCAAAACTTCCAATTTTGTGTATGAGGGTTTGAGTCCCTCCTATTGCTCTTTTCTTCTTCTCTTCAATTTTTTCTTGACAATTATACTTTAAAATTTAATATTATTAATATAAAAATTTAAAACAATTAATAAACTACAATAAATGAAAGGTTTTATTAATGAATGAGGAATCTGTAAAAATTGAAGAAACTACACAATGTGGTTCAACTAGCTTAGTTAAAACTAGTGAAACTAAAATCTGCAAAACCTGTAATCAAGAATTACCAATTGAAAATTATGCAGTCAGAAAAAGATTTAATGGCTCAGGAATATCTTATTATAGTGAAGGTTCTTGTAAAAAATGCGTAAATAAAAAGAAAAATGAATATCGTAAAAATCTTCCTGATGAAGTAAAACAAGCTAGAAATGAAAGAAAACGTTTAGCCGATCAACAACGTAGAATGAACATGACTGAAGAAGAAAGAGAGTTAAAGAATAATAAACATAAAATATACAAAGAACAGTTACCAGATTGGAAAAGAAATGAACAAAAAATTCTTCAGGAAATGAGAGTTAAAGAAAATAAAAGAAAATGGCTGAAATGGAAAGAGATGGAGGGTTGCTTTCATTGTCATGGTGAAAATTTAGGTAAAGAAGCTGCAATGTATGGAGAAGCTTACGAATCTCATCACGTTCATGATGATAAGAAAAAGGATTCAAATGGAAAAACTGTAGAAATTAGCAAGTTGGTGAGTGGGGGATATA